>ENA-ORNP01000027-ORNP01000027.1-human-gut-metagenome-genome-assembly--contig:-NODE-27-length-141515-cov-8.552863_pt1 | contig 141515 bp, 127 predicted proteins | sample MGYA00242119_ERZ509030 | MGnify/ENA primary metagenome ERZ509030 (study PRJEB26280, sample SAMEA2338708) | human gut metagenome | biome: human gut; feature: human-associated habitat; material: faeces... | reverse complement strand
GTAAACATTATGATATATGTGGCAATTGCAGCTTACTTGTTTAGCAGAGAGTACACAGAAAGCACCCTCAAAACCATATTGCCCATACCCATTTCAAGGACAAAACTATTAATTGGAAAATTTTGCACCCTGCTTCTTTGGATTGTTATGCTAACCCTTGTAACATGGGCAGGTATATTTATCGTTTGTGGGCTATATGACGCTGTCTTTACATTGGAGGGATATAGCTTACTAGTGGCAATAGTATGGCTCCCCAAGTTTTTGTTTGGCAGTATCCTGATGTTTTTAACAGTTTCTCCTTTTGTGTTTGTTGCTATGAAAACAAAAGGATTTGTCGCCCCGATGATTGGCTCTGCCGTGATTGTCATGGGAAGTGCCGCACTTTCAAATCAAGAATGGGGAGCGTTGTATCCGTGGACAGCCACCTATTTCTTGGTGCAGGGTAAACTTCAGAGTACCGGCTATCCTACACTGCTGTCTGTATCTATTATTATTCTTGTATCAGCAGTTGGTTTTCTTATGACCTTTCATCATTTTAAAAAGGAGGATTTGAAATAATGGTACTTGATTTTATAGAAATTTTAAAAGTTATTTTTCTTGGAATTGTTGAGGGTATTACTGAGTGGCTACCTATCAGCAGCACAGGACATATGATCCTTCTAAATGAGATTGTATCGCTGGATGTATCGGATGAATTTTACAGTATGTTTGAAGTTGTGATCCAGCTTGGAGCGATTCTCGCAGTTGTAATTTTATTCTGGAATCAGATCTGGCCATTTGGAAAAAAGGATAACAAGGAACCATTGGCGAAAACTGGCGCAGGTGCGTATATAAAATGGGATATATTTAAACTGTGGTTTCACATTTTAGTATCCTGCGTACCAGCAGCAATCGTAGGTGTACTTTTTGATGAACAGCTGGAAGCATTATTTTACAATTACCAGACAGTAGCAATTATGTTGATCCTGTTTGGTGTAGCATTTATTGTGATTGAGAATTATCACAAAGGAAAAAAGGCAAAGGTGAATACCCTTGTCGGAATTGATTATAAACTGGCATTCTGGATAGGAATGTTTCAGCTGATTGCAGCGATTTTTCCAGGAACATCCCGTTCTGGAGCAACAATTGTCGGAGCATTATTACTTGGAATTTCCAGAACTGTTGCAGCGGAATATACATTTTTCCTTGCAATCCCGGTTATGTTTGGAGCCAGTCTTTTGAAAGGTGCAAAGTTTTTGATGAACGCAACTATGACTTCTCAGGAAGGTGTAATCCTTGTGGTGGGAATGGTTGTTGCATTTGCAGTGTCGCTCGTTGTAATTAAATTTTTAATGGGATATATTAAGAAACACGATTTCAAAGTGTTTGGATGGTACCGTATCATTCTTGGTGTAATCGTGCTATTATGCGGATTTGCCGGATTTATCGGATAAAATACCGCATGCCGTAAGTTTTGTTATTAACCGTATTGGAAGGATAATAGATACCGTTTTCCTCTGCAATAAAGAAGCTGCATTTTTTGTGGGCTGCGAGGGAGGCGGTATTTGTTTTACTTACACAATCACGGATATCAACAGAACCCTGCTGATGAAGATGTGTTATCATTTCATTTAAAAGTTCGGAGGCGTATCCCTTTTTTCGGTATTTGGGTGGTGTCTCTAAAGCTTCCAGATAATAAAAATCATTTATTTTACTTAATCTGGCGGCACTTACAGGCATATTGTCTTTTTCCAGAACATAATAAGTATTTTCCGGCAAAGTAAAAAAATCCTGTAAAAAGCAGACAAAGGAATCCTCTTCCTGTTGGATTGCGGTAGTTAAGTCAGTTGCATCCGGATATTTTTCTCTGGCGTTTTCCATACAACCTTCTATATATATTTCATGTACGAGAGTGTACATTTCTTCTTGTGTCATGGATTTGTATTCTTTTAACATGTCAAATGCTCCTATATGTTTTCCTGCTATTGTTATGAAAGATTTGAAATCTCTAATCAATGGTAAAAACAGTTCTATCTAAAACAGCACTATATTTACATGTTATCATGTCTGACAATTTGGTACAAGAATATGGGTGTAATAATTGTTAAATGAATAATGTTAACTAAGAATAAAATACAGGTTGACAATCGAAACGATATTTTATAGAATAAGTGAGTATGAGCGAAGCGTTACTGGAACGAGGTACGCATAAACAGTAACACTATTTTTGCGTGTCAGACGTATTCACGGATAGACAGAACGGTTGCTCAAATAAAAGTGTATGGAGAGATTACCAATGAACGAGAAGAAGATATCAACATCAACGATAGCAATGATTGCTTTGATGACCGCAGTTACCTGTATTTTAGGACCATTATCAGTGCCAATCGGACCGGTTCCAATTTCCCTGACAAATCTTGCAATTTATTTTACCGTAATATTGCTTGGATGGAAAAAAGGAACGGTGTCTTATGTGATTTATTTATTGATCGGCTTAGTTGGAGTTCCGGTGTTTTCAAGTTTTTCGGCAGGCCCAGCAAAATTATTTGGACCGACAGGTGGTTATCTGATCGGATTTATTTTTCTGGCAATGATCAGTGGCTGGTTTATTGAGAAGTTTCCGGGAAAAAGAGTGATGTATTTTGTTGGAATGGTTTTAGGAACAGCAGTCTGTTATGCACTTGGAACAGCATGGCTTGCTTATGAGGCAGAAATGACATTCCAGGCAGCTTTGATGGCTGGTGTGATCCCATTTATAATTGGTGATATCGCAAAAATGATCGTGGCGATCATTGTAGCACCGATGATTAAGAATCCTTTAGTAAAAGCCGGATATATCAAATAAGAAGGTTTACATCATTAGAGGTACAACACAGTTGACCTTCAATATCTAAAATTAATAAATTGCGCAAAGACAGGAGGTTGTCAGTGCATAGGCATATTCAGATGTATGATAGAGTGCGTCTGTGATAAAATGTGTTTATGTGTGATAACCTCTTGTTGTTTTGTGAAAAAATGTATAAAATAATTTTTACATTGTGATAGTAATTTCACAGTCGAAAAAATAGAGAACAGGAAAAACTATGAATCAGAAAGTTGTATTTTTAGATGTAGACGGAACAATTGTAAATGATAAAGGAATTATCCCGGAATCGACCAAAACTGCGATCAGAAAGGCGGTAGAGAACGGTCACAAACTAGTCGTGTGTAGCGGACGAAGTCTTTTTCAATTGCCGCAGATGTTATTGGATCTTGGATTCAGCGGAATGGTAACGGCGGCAGGAGCACAGGTGATTGCGGACGGAAAAGAAATTTATCATGCTGTCATTGATGAAGAGCACAGAAAATTCATTGTAGATTATATGGAAAAAAATAATTTTGTTTACTGCTTCCAGACAGATGCAGGAGTTGTCATGAATAAACGGAGCGAACAGCAGATTTTAAAAATTATGAGCGATATGGGAATCACGGAGGAGCATCTGCGTCAGCTTGTAGGTGAATTTTTTATTCAGGAAGATGTCTGGAATAATGAGAAGGAAGAAAAACTGATCTATTATGATGCACCATTTGGAGTGGCGAGAGTGCATGCAGATCTGGAGCCTTATTTTGATGTAGTGGCACTAAGCCTGAGCGGGGCGGATGATTACTGTGGCGAAGTTGGAATCAACGGCATCCATAAAGCAACCGGGATGAAGCGTTATCTGGAATATGTGGGGATTCCCAGAGAGGACAGTATCGCAATCGGAGACGGACCAAACGACCTGCAGATGATGGATTATGCCGGAATCGGCATTGCGATGGGAAATGCAAGGGAAGAAGTCAAAAAGAGAGCCGACATGGTAACATCACATATTGATGAAGATGGGCTTTACCATGCATTAGACAGGCTTGGACTCTTGAACTAATATCTTTTATGGATGAGGCTGCTTATTTGAGAAAAGAAGAACAGATCAAAAAACAGCGTTGGAGAATTTAATAATGAAAGAAAAAGTAATAGGTTTTATAAAAAAAGATACGGTATTATGCGTGGCAATGACACTTGCAATGGTATCCGCTTTTTTTGTAAAACCAACATTGAATTATGTAAACTATATTGATTTCCGCGTTTTGGGCATTTTATTAAGCCTGATGACGGTTATGGCAGGACTTCAGAGAAATGGCTTGTTTGATATGATTGGAAGCAGCCTATTAAAAAGAACAAAAAATACAATGCAGTTATCGCTTGTGTTGGTCTTTTTATGTTTTTTCTTTAGCATGTTTATTACGAATGACGTGTCATTGATCACATTTGTTCCTTTTGCAATGCTGACTTTGCGGAAATGTAATCAGGAAAAATTATTAATACCGGTAATCATAGTTCAGACACTCGCAGCCAATCTTGGAAGTATGCTGACACCTATTGGAAATCCGCAAAACTTATATCTTTACAATCTTGCAGAGATGAAAATGTCAACATTTATAGGAATTATAGGTCCATATACGTTAGCATCCGGTATATTGCTGCTGTTATCCGTTGCTGTTGTATGCAGAAAAAAAGAGAAGATTGAATTTACACTCGAAGAAAATAACGGCGACCATGAAATTGAAAAAGAAAGGTTACATCTTCGAAGAAAAACACATCAAAAAAATGCAGTTTATCTGATTTTATTTCTGATGAGTCTGCTTGTCGTTGTGAGAGTATTGCCGTACTATGTAGCTTTCATTGTTGTGTTTGTGACGGTCTTTATCATGGACAGACAAGTGTTGAAAACGGTAGATTACAGTTTAATTCTCACATTTATCGCTTTTTTCATTTTTACTGGGAATATAGGAGAAATTGAGACAATCAGGAATGTGTTACAGGAGTTTGTGAGTGGCCGGGAAGTTGGAGTCGGTATCGCTGCAAGCCAGGTGATCAGTAACGTTCCAGCAGCCTTATTACTTTCTGGATTTACAAGGGATTATGCAAAATTATTAGTGGGTGTAAATATTGGAGGGCTTGGTACCTTGATTGCATCAATGGCAAGTCTGATCTCATATAAAATTTATGCACATCACTATAACGAACAGAAAGGAAAATATTTCAGGTGGTTTACGATTGCCAATGTGGGATATCTGGCAGTTTTGCTGGCCGTTTATGGACTGATCAGATGGATGTAAGATAAGCAGAGAAGGAGAATATTATTTCATAGATTTTGAATAATAAGATACGTTATGAGTGAAAAGAAATACAATAAAAATAGTTTACAGGGTACCGTGTATGTATTACTGTCAGCAATCTGTTTCAGTCTGGGCGGAGTGCTGATCAAATCGATTCCGTGGAATTCGTTGTCGATCAACATGGTGCGAAGCGTTTTATCATTTATTCTGATATTTGCTTATCAGAGAACACAGGGGAGAAAGTTTGTTTTTAACAAAATGGTGCTGCTTGGAGCGGTTTTAAATTTTGTCATGGCATTGACATTCGTGATGGCGACAAAGATGACAACCGCAGCAAATGCAATTGTACTGCAGTTTACAGAACCGGTCTTCTTGATTTTGATCGTGTGGATCGTATACAGGCAAAAACCAAAAAAGGACGCAGTTTTAACCTGCATTCTTGTGTTATGTGGAATTTTCTGCTTCTTTTTTGAATCGCTCAGCACAGGTGGAATGGCGGGAAATATCCTTGCAATTGTGTCGGGAGTGACTTACGCAGGCGTGTTTTTGATTAAAAAATTCCCGGGCGGAGATTTTGAATCGTCGCTTATGGTCTCTCATCTGATCAGTATTGTGGTGGGAATTCCATTTTTAATGCGAGAGACAGTGTTCACGCCAACCGTCTGGGGATATGTTCTGGTATTAGGAATTGTACAGTTCGGGTTGTCATATGTATTTTTATCCAGAGGATTAGATCGTGTTTCACCAGTGACAGCATCGCTGACTTCTACGATCGAACCGATTTTAAATCCTATTCTTGTAGCAATTTTTTGTGGAGAGACAATAGGTGTGTTGTCCATTTTTGGAGCGGTGCTTGTCATTGGCTCAGCGACTGTGTATAACTTGAGACAGGCGAAAGGTTAAGGCTGTAATCCTGCATATAAAACTGCATAAGTTCTGTAAAAGAATACAAGAGGGATTGATATATTTGTGAGGACAAATTATAATTAGCGGAAGATGTAGAAAAAATAGATTTTATATGTAATAAAGGAAAAATATATGTTAACACGATTTAAGGAAAAATATATTGGCGATGCCGCATTTTACAAAAGGTATCTTTATCTTGCGCTGCCAATGATTTTGCAAAATGCCATAACAAATCTCGTCAGTTTTCTGGATAACATTATGGTAGGACAGTTGGGAACCGAGCAAATGTCCGGTGTTGCAATTGTCAATCAGTTGATTTTTGTATACAATCTGGCAATATTTGGTGCGGCGTCTGCAGCCAGCATTTTTGGGGCACAGTATTACGGAAAAGGAAATCATAAGGGACATATGTATTCTTTCCGTTTTAAATTGTATGCAACATTGCTTGTAACGGGATTAACGATATTATTATTTGTGACAAAGGGAGCAGATCTGATTTCCCTGTATCTCACCGACACGGCAGGAAGTGGAGCCACCGAGGTGGCACTGCAGTATGGTCTGGAATACCTGGGCATTATGATGGTTGGTCTGATTCCATTTGCGGTAAACCAGTCCTATGCTACTAATATTAAAGAAACCGGGCAGACGTTGGTGCCGATGATCGCAAGTTTTGTAGCGGTTGGAAGCAATGCGGTTTTGGACTATCTGTTTATTTTCGGAATTGGACCATTTCCAAAATTAGGAGTTATTGGTGCAGCACTGGCAACTGTGATCGCACGCTACATAGAAGCATTTATCATTATTATCTGGGCACATTCCCACAAGGAGAAAAACAGGTATCTGGAAGGTGCGTACACCGGATTTGGAATGCCAAAAGGGGAATTGAAGGCAATTATTATCAAAGGCTTCCCACTTATGTTCAACGAGGTTTTATGGGCAGCAGGTATGACAACCGTTACCCAGTGTTATTCCATTCGAGGATTGGAAGTTGTGGCAGGTCTTAATATTGCAACTACGATCACGAATCTGTTTAACATTATCTATATCCAGCTTGGAGCATGTATCAGCATTGTGGTTGGTCAGTATCTTGGGGCTGGTGAACTGAAAAAAGCGAAAGACGCAGATAATAAAATGATTGTTTTCAGTGTATTCTGCTGTGCGCTTGTGGCGGGCGTGATGCTTGTGATCGGTAGATTTTTCCCACAGATTTATAATACTTCTGAACAGATCAAAGAGCTTGCAACCAGTTTTATTGCAGTTTCGGCAATTATTATGCCATTTTGTTCCTTTAGTCATGCTTCTTATTTTACGTTGCGCTCCGGAGGAAAAACGCTGGTCACTTTTTTATTTGATTCGGTTTTTACCTGGGTGGTTGTAGTTCCGATAGCATTTGTGCTTGCACATTACACAGGACTTGGAATTGTGAGCGTTTATTTTTTCGTGCAGGCAACAGAACTTATAAAAGTAGCAATTGGTTATTTTATGGTACGAAGCAATGTATGGCTCGTACAGATGGTATAGAGAGGTAGAAAAATGTATTTAATTTCAGAAACAACAAAAGAAGAGAGAGAGGCGATTGTCAAGGAATCTCTTGGACATATTGAAGCAAGCTGTGATGGCTGTATGTCCGGGCTGGCAGAAATGTATCAGGACTATATTGACGGGAAAAGAGAACTGCGTGAAATCAATATGGAATTTAATGCGCGTTACGTCAAAGGGGAAGATATGCCGGGCAGAGAACGCTGTGTGTACGGAAAATAATATGATGTTCAAATGAGGTACAAGTGTGCAGTAACGATAACATTTTATGTTAAATCAGAAGAAGAGGAATGAATCATGTATTTTGCAAAAAAGAGTGAGTATAACGATATTCGGGAAAAATCATTTCTTCAGTGGCTGGATGAGATGGAAAAGCATGATGATGTTGCAGTGCGCTGTGGTGTGAAGCTTGCGCGGGAATATATGCAGTATCTCAAGGACGAAAACGAAAAGCTGCAGGAAGAGAATGAGCTGAAAAATAGTTATCTTAAGAAAATGAAGATGACGAATAAATAAAAAGAATAATTTTAATAAGAAAAAGGTGTTTTGATAGAGTTATGTAAACAATAACTTGTCAAAACACCTTTTTTAGTACGATTTATAGGACAGATGATGAGTACAATTGGAGATAACAAGAAAAGTTGATTTCAGTTGGAAATGGAGGATATGGATATGTTAGTTGTAATAAGTAGTGAAGCACCAAAAAAAAGAAAAATTTATCACAAAATGGGCTGCATATATGCAGAAAGAATCAAATTTCAAAATCGATTGGAAATAAAAGTTGAACAAGCAGAAAAAGAAGGTTATTGTGAGTGTAAATATTGCGCAGGACTCAGAGGAGATGTCAGAACTCATAAAGCGCAAATATTATCCTGGACACACAAAAAAGAAATGGAATTTAAATTTGATGATCATACAGAAACATTATATATAAAAACAAAAATTGGTTTTTGGAAAATATATTTAAAAGATGATATAGATAAATACCTTTTATATCATAGAAATAAATTTGAAGCTAACACAGATTATCAGGAACTTATACGAGGAGAATTTCACAGACAAAAAGATGTGAAACAGACAGATTCGTTAGTAAAATTAGTAGAGTACATAGATGCGCATGACAAAGCCAAGGTTGTAATTCAGGATGATTACCATAATCTTCCACGACGCACGAAAAAGCAGAAAAAATATTATAAACAGGCAGAGCGAAAAGTGAAGCGAGAGGCTGTGAAAAGAATGGACACACTGTTTGCCATGTTGGAAAGACAAAATCCAAGCTTAAAAAATGTTTCGATATATGAAAGGAGCAGCGTATGTTAAAATTGTTAGTTTACCTTATGTTTTTTCCTATTATTATTGCATTTAAAATGATGGGCTGGATTGTAAAAGGAATTTTGGGAATCTTTAAAATGATTGGCGTAGCGGATTTCTTCTGGAAATTATAATGTATATTAACGTTGCTATCCGCGTGTTTTGGAAGTAAAATTATGGAATAAGCAAGATGAATTTTAGAAAAAGAAGGTAGGCAACATGTTTTTTATGATGGGAATCACGGACGGAAGAAAGGATTTTGACTTTCACCAACAGATCATTTGTGATATTTGTGGAAAGTATGGAAGATTTCAGGTTTCTATGACGTATACAGTATTATCTTTATTCTTTATTCCGTGTTTTAAATGGAATAAGCATTATTATGTGCAGACGAGTTGCTGTAATACGGTGTACGAATTGGATGCGGAAGTAGGAAAAAGAATTGCAGCAGGCGAAGATGTGGAAATTCTGCCACAGCATTTAAGAAGGATGAATCAGCAAGGGTACGGATATAGCATGAAACGCTGCAGAAATTGTGGATTTTCCACAACGGAAGATTTTGAATATTGCCCGAAATGCGGTACAAGATTAAGTGAATAATAATTAAACACAGAAAAATATTTGGCAGTTCAAATAATTAGAAAGCAGAAGATATGTTAGGAAATAAAAAAGGAAAGATGATATGCGGATATGTACCGGATTATGTACTCTTTGATTTGGAGACGACCGGGACATCTTGTATTTATGATGAAGTCATTGAAATATCAGCGGTAAAAGTACGGAGTGGAAAAGTTGTTGAGGAGTTTAGCCAGCTTGTGAATCCGAAAAGACCGATTCCGTATGCCGCGAGTATGGTTAATCATATTTCGGATGAGATGGTGGCAAATGAGCCGGATTTTGGGCAGGTGCTGCCTGAGTTTTTAACATTTGCCGGAGATGATATTCTGGTAGGTCATAATATCCAGACATTTGATATGAAATTTTTATATCGGGATTGTGAGCGGCTTTTCCAGCAGAAATTAACGAATGATTATGTTGATACGCTGCGGGTTGCAAAGCTCTGTTTCCCAGAGTGGCGGCATAGGAGACTCAGCGATCTTGCAGAGCATTATGGAATTTCAACGAGAGGTGCACACAGGGCGCTGACAGACTGTAAGATGAATCAGCAGGTATTTGAGTATCTGGCAAAAGAATTGGAGAAAATGCCGGCAGCAAAAAAGCAGTCGAAAGAAAAAATCTGCCCGGAATGTGGGCTTCCGATGAAAAAAAGAAATGGACGTTTCGGGGAATTCTGGGGCTGCATAGGGTACCCGGATTGCAGGCATACTGAAAATACATAGTATATAAAAACAGCCGATGCTTACGCATCGGCTTCATTATTTTTATCAGGATGAATACTTGCCTTGATCCGGCGTTTTAAAACAGAGACTTCCAATGGTGAAAAAAGAAGATCGTCAATGATTTCCGAGGAAACTGCTGTCTGTATCTGGTCTAAAGAGCCCTCCCTACAGATTGCAATGACCGGGCATACGTGATTCGGGTTTGCATCTTTTACCGTATCCCATATAAATTTGCCGGAATCTGTTGTATCAGATACATCTGCAAAAATTGATATCTTTAAATGCATCCATCGTCTGTCTGCGTCGCAGAACTTCGAATCCGTCAATCCCCGGCATTACCAGATCAAGTAAAACGAGGTCGATCAGATGGCTGCTTTTCTCAAGGATCATTAAACATTCTTCGCCTGAAGTGGCTTCTTCGAGATGAAAATGTTCTCCGAGCATCTCTTTTATAATTGCACGTTGAAATTTTGAGTCATCAACAATTAAAATAGTTTCTTTCTTTTGTAAGTACATACTAATCCCCCATAAGGAATGGACTCTAATACGAATAAGTCTATCAGCGATACTATAGCACATTTGGATTTGGATATTCAATAAAGAATTCGCACTGCAAGACTTTTTGACAAACATTTTTGACCGTGGTATAATTCCTCCCCGATTAAGGAAAATATAAGAGAAAAGAGCAAAAAGTCAAGGTTTCAGGACTTAAAATAAATATAAGATCAGGAGGAAAGCAGGGATTCGTAAGGAATCGTTGCGAGAAAATTATGTGTACAGCAGCAACTTATAAAACAAAAGATTTTTATTTTGGAAGAACGTTAGATTATGAATTTTCATATGGAGAGCAGATTGCAGTGACACCACGCAATTATCCGTTTCATTTCCGGCATATGGGGGATGTGGCAAAACATTATGCGATCATAGGAATGGCGCATGTTGCAGCAGATTATCCGCTGTATTATGATGCGGTCAATGAAAAAGGTGTTGGGATGGCAGGACTGAATTTTGTCGGAAATGCTTATTTCCCGGAAGTGACAGAAGGAAAAGAAAATGTTGCCTCCTTTGAATTTATTCCGTGGGTGTTAGGACAGTGTGCCAACATGAAGGAAGTACGTGAATTGCTGGCTAAGATCAATGTTACAGGAACACCTTTTGCGGAAAATATGCCGGCGGCTTCCCTGCACTGGATCATTGCGGACGCTGATGAGGCTGTCACAGTCGAATCCATGAAGGATGGGCTGAAAATTTACGACAATCCGGCGGGCGTTATGACAAATAACCCACCATTTGACCAGCAGATGTTTCTGTTGAACAATTACAGGGGACTTTCACCAAGACAGCCGGAAAACCATTTTTCTGAGAAACTTCCGTTGGAATGCTATAGCCGTGGCATGGGAGCATTGGGTCTGCCGGGAGATCTTTCCAGTGCATCCCGTTTTGCCCGGGTGGCTTTTACGAAAATGAACTCTGTTTCCGGTGATTCGGAGGAGGAGAGCGTTGGTCAGTTTTTCCATATTTTAGGATCCGTGGAGCAGCAGAGAGGATGCTGTGAAGTGGCAGAAGGAAAATATGAGATCACGATTTATACTTCCTGTTGTAACGCCACAAAAGGTATTTATTATTACACAACTTATACGAACCGTCAGATCACAGCGGTGGATATGCACAGGGAAGATCTGGATGGAAGTGGACTGATCCATTATCCGATGCTGGAAAAAGAGCAGATCCTGCGGCAGAATTAATAAAAAAATAGTTAAAATTTGGAAAAATTTTTATAACGAAATTGACAGGACAGGCATTCTTATATTAAACTAACGAATATAAGAGGGAGTAGTTAGCATCTTCGGATGGAATAGTAGTCGTCATCACGCTGAAAGGCCGGTTATTATTGTAAGTAACGAGACTTTTATCACTCAAAAATTTTTTTGATGCGATAAAGGTCTCTTTTCATAATTAATCCTTTATCGCAGGAAAGGAAGGCGTTATGGAATATTTACTGTTACTCGTTGGTTTTGTACTTTTAGTAAAAGGTGCAGATTTTTTCGTGGAGGGAAGTTCTTCTCTCGCAAAAATCATGAAAGTACCGAGCGTCATCATTGGTCTTACCATTGTTGCGATGGGAACCAGTGCCCCGGAGGCATCTGTCAGCATTAATGCGGCGCTCACAGGCAATAATGACATTGCGATCAGCAATGTTGTCGGTTCGAATATTTTTAACGGTCTTGTGGTGGTCGGTATCTGTGCTTTCTTAGCAAGTTTTAAGACAAATCTCGATATTTTAAAAAGAGATATGCCTCTCAACATTGTGATCACAATGATTCTTTGTTTCATGTTTATGGATGGAAAACTGAGCCGTATCGAAGGTCTGATTCTATTGGCAGGAATGGCAGCATATATTGTAAGCATGATTTATTCTGCTTTGAAAAATCGTGAAACTGGTGAGGATTGTAAGGTACTGTCGCTGCCAAAAAGTATTGTGTTTATGGCAGGCGGTCTTGTGGCAGTTATTTTTGGTGGGGATCTTGTGGTGGATAATGCCTGTGTGATCGCAGCGAATTTTGGTGTCAGCCAGAATTTTATCGGACTTACGATCATAGCGATCGGAACATCACTTCCGGAGCTTGTGACGTCCATCGTTGCAACCAGAAAGGGAGACAGCGGTCTTGCACTGGGCAATGCGATCGGATCAAATATTTTCAATATTCTTTTTATCCTTGGTATGTCGGCAGCAATTTCACCACTCAATGTGTTAGGAGAATCCCTGACGGACTGTATCATTCTATTGATCAGCGCAGTTATTTTGTTTGTATTGGCAAAGACCAAAAAGACAATGTCAAGATGGGAGGGCGCGGTCTGTGTACTGCTGTATATTGTATACACAGCATATCTGATGATCAGGTAAAAATAGCACAGATTTGGGAGAGGTGATTTCCTGCGGACAAAAGTAGCAAAAGAAACCATGCATTTAAAAAGGAGGTCACTTTATGACAACATATCTTCTTATTACAGCGGTAGTTATTTTTGCTTGTGTATTCCTGAGCAAGGTGTCAAGCAGACTTGGAATTCCAATGCTGCTTGCGTTCATTTTGCTTGGAATGCTGTTTGGTTCGGATGGGATTTTAAAGATTCCGTTTGATAATTATGCGTTTGCAGAGCAGATATGTACGGTCGCATTGATCTTCATTATGTTTTATGGTGGCTTTGGAACGAACTGGCAGCAGGCGAAGTCCGTTGCGGTAAAGGCAGGACTGTTATCGACGGCCGGAGTTGTGATAACAGCTGCACTTACCGGAGTTTTCTGCCATTACGCCTTACATATCGCATGGGTGGAAAGTATGCTGATCGGTGCACTGATCGGTTCCACAGATGCGGCATCCGTATTCTCAGTGCTGCGATCAAAACGGCTGAGTCTGCGTTATAATACGGCTTCCCTTCTGGAAGTGGAAAGTGGTAGTAATGATCCGTGCGCATATATGCTCACGGTGACATTTATTGCGATCGCACAGGGCAGCGCCAGTGGTGGACAGATTGGACTTCTCATTGTAAAACAGATGCTTTTTGGCATTCTTTTTGGTGGGCTGATCGCAGCAGCTGCAGTGCTGCTGTTGAAAAAAATTAAGTTTTCGACCGCAGGATTTGACATGGTTTTTGTGGTCGGAATTGCAGTGATCGGGTACGCACTTCCGGCAGTTTTTGGTGGAAATGGATTTTTAAGTGTCTATATTGTGGGAATTGTGCTCGGAAATACCGAGATCCGCAACAAGCGGAATCTGGTAAACTTTTTTGACGGACTGACCGGATTGATGCAGATGCTCATTTTCTTTCTACTTGGACTTCTGGCATTTCCATCGAGACTGCCGCAGGTGGTGCTTCCGGCACTTTTGATCGCAATATTTCTGACATTTGTGGCAAGACCGGTGGCAGTTGCACTTGTACTCACACCGTTTAAAGGAAAAATTTCACAACAGCTTCTGGTGTCGTGGGCAGGTTTGAGGGGTGCAGCGTCTATCGTGTTTGCAATTATGGCAGAGATGGCAGTGGAAACAGAAAATGATGTGTTCCATATTGTTTTCATGATCGTGCTGTTTTCTATCCTGCTTCAGGGCTCGTTGCTGCCGCTTGTGGCGAAGAAGCTGGATATGATCGATGAAAAAGGCGATGTCATGAAAACGTTTAATGATTATTCCGATGAAGTTCCGGTGCAGTTTATCCAGCTCAGTATTCCAAAGAGCCATCACTGGTGTGGAAAAACATTAAAAGAGCTGACACTTCCGCCGGAGACACTGGTCGTATTATTAAAAAGAAATGGAGAGAATATCATCCCAAATGGGGATACCAGGCTTCTCGAAAACGATGTTCTGGTCTTAAGCGCAACTTCGCCGGATCATGTCGAGGGTGTATCACTTGTTGAGATTTATGTGGATGAAAACAGTAAGTATAACGGAAAATTGTTATCAGAGATTCCAAAGAAAGAGAATACGTTAGTGATCATGATCCAGAGAGGAGAGCAGGTCATTATCCCACACGGGAATATCCGGCTGGAAAGTGGTGATATGCTGGTTGTGAGCAAAACGGAAATCTGATTTATAGACGGAGATCAGACAGAACGTAATAATTACTGATTTTACTCTAAGGAAAATCAAAAAATGTCCGATAAATAACGTGAAAGCGAATTTCAAGGAAGAAAGGAGATGCCTCATATGCGTATAGATGCTTATAATCAGATCGCGCAGGTATACAAGACGACAAGCGCAGCAAAGTTACAGAAGACAGAGAATGCAAGGCATGGACGTGATGAAGTACAGATCTCGTCTTTTGGCAGAGATTATCAGATCGCAAAACAGGCAGTCACTGAAGCAGCGGATATCAGGGAAGATAAAGTCGCAGAACTAAAAGCAAAGGTTAACTCTGGTAATTATTCCGTGGATACTGCAGATTTTACGGAAAAATTATTGGAAAAGTACAACACATCATTAATGTAAAAGTGAGGATGAATTTTGGCTAGTTTAATGGAAGACCTGATCGATGTTCTGAATAAGGAAGAAGAACAGTATCAGGGATTGATCGAACTCGGAAAGAAAAAGAGGGAAGTGGTGATCCGGGCGGATATTAAGACGCTGGATGAGATTACCGCGACGGAGCAGGAGGTTGCCAGCAATCTGCAGAATCTGGCGAAGAAGAGAACCAGAGTACTGAACGACATGGCGACGGTTCTTGGCAGGAATCCGGGAGATGTTACGATCACAAAGATGATTTCTTATCTGGAGGAACAGCCGGTCGAGCAGAAACAGCTCATGGAAGTAAAGGAGCGGCTTTTACAGACAGGAAAAGAGATGGCAGCCATTAATGAACAGAATGAGATCCTTTTAAATCAGGCATTAGAGATGGTGGAGTTTGACCTTACATTGCTTAAGAGTATGCGACAGGCACCTGAGACCGCCAACTATAATAAGAACGCCTGCAATACAGGTGATCTGCTTGGCAGCAGCGGTTTTGACGCAAAACAGTAACATGTAAGGAGGGAGCACCATGGCTAACGGCTTTGGAAGCTTATATATCGGAGCATCCGGGTTACAGAATTCCCAGAATGCTTTAAATACAACATCAAACAACCTTGCAAACGTAAATACCAAGGGTTATGTACGTCAGCAGGTTTTACAGGTAGACAGAAATTATACAACCTTCAATACAACTGCATCGATCAGCCAGCAGCAGTCCGGCCTTGGCATGAAGATCGGTGATGTGGTGCATGCGAGGGATATTTTTCTGGATAAATCATATCGAAACGCATCAGGACGTCAGGCATTTTATGCAGCCACGTATGAGGCAGTGGATGAAGTGTACACTTTTTATCAGGAGTTACAGGGACAGGCTTTCCAGACAACTCTGGAGGATTTCTGGACAGCTTTTCAGGAATGGGCAAAAGCTCCGGATGACAGTGTGCAGCAGAATCTGGTCATTCAGAAGGCCAATCTGTTTGTCAGCAGATCCAATGCAGTCTATACGGGACTTTCTGACTACCAGAGCACGATCAATACACAGATTTCAGATGATATTGATCGAATCAATGAGCTGGGAAATACCATTTTTAAATTGAATTTGGAAATCCAGAAAGTAGAATCGGGTAATGTTGAGACTGCAATGACATTGCGTGATGAGAGAGATAATGCGCTGGACGAACTTGCTTCTTATGTAGATATCAGTTACAAAGAGAATTCTGATGGAATTGTAAAGGTAAGTGTCGAAGGTGTTGAATTTGTAGACGAGGCAAGATGTTACGAGATGGGGAAGAACCGTGATGAGATCACGGGATTTGTCACACCTTACTGGACACATCTTTCTGATATCGAGAACGGCGATTACGACAATGTATTCAGCTTTACAACACCGATCTCCTCGGATCTTAATAATGATCTTGGAGAATTAAAAGCACTGATCCTGGCACGGGGAGACAGAAAAGCGACATATAAAGATATTGTGGGACTGACATCAGATGAATATAACAGATCAACGGCAGATTCCATCGCAACAGGAATGTCTGTCATGTTACAGGCACAGGCGCAGTTAGATCAGTTAGTACACGGGATGATCACAGCGATTAATGATACACTTTGTCCGAATACAACACTTGGAGAACTTACCGGAAATACAGCATCCCTTACCGGAACAGATGAGAATGGTAATACCGTTACGATCACATCCGAAATGAAAGTGCTGGATACGAAAAACTGCTCTACTGGAAGTGACAAGCAGATCCCGCCACAGGAGCTGTTCACAAGACTTGGTACAGAGCGTTATACCAAAGTTTCTGTGCAGGAGACAGATGCCAATGGCAATACCGTTACCAACGATTATTATGTATACAATGAAGAGAGTGAGACAGATACTTCCAAACAGTATACATTAGCGAGTGTCAGTGTAAATGATAAGCTGGTAGAACAGGAGTCGCTGCTTCCACATCTTTCACAAAATGGGAAAGTGAATTATGATCTCGCCCAGAAAGTAGCAGCTCTCTGGAAGGGTGAGTATCTTACCCTGGATCCGGATGACACGAATAAAGTTACATTTATTGATTACTATAATAATATGGTGGGAGCATTTGGAACGATCGGTTCCGTTTATGAATCCACAGCGAAAAGTCTTTCCGGAACAGTGACAGCTGTAGATAATCAGAGATCACAGGTTATGGGAGTTTCTTCTGATGAAGAATTGACTAAGATGATCAAGTTCCAGAATGCATATAATGCATCCAGCCGGTTTATCAATGTGGTGAATGAAATGATCGAATCCATGATCACACAGCTTGGCTCATAAAGACCGGATTTTTTAGTGGAACAAAAACAGTTACTTTCACAGATTACATAGCAGAAAGAGAGAGGTGAGAGGATGCCTTCACAATTTTTTGGATTAACAATTGCATCGTCAGGCTTAAGTGCTTATCAGGCAGCACTTAATACCACCGCCAATAATATATCAAACGAACAGACAAAGGGATACAGCAGACAGGCAGCAAATCTTTCCGCATCGGATGCACTTCGTGTCAATGCAAAATACGGAAGTATGGGTTCCGGCATTACGGTTAATTCCATTAAACAGATCCGAAGTGAGTACTATGATACAAAATACTGGCAGAATCAGGCAAGCCTTGGTCTGTATGAGACGAAATTAAGTTATCTGGAGCAGATTGAGAACTATTTTATTGATGATGATACAGAAAAAGGTTTTTCAACCATTTTAAATAAGATGTTCAACTCATTGGACACATTAAAAAATAATGCCGGTGATGTGAATGTCAGACAGCAGTTTATCTCAGATGCACAGAGTTTTGCCACTTACTTTAACAGCGTGGCAACCGGTCTTGGCGAGATTCAGGACAGTGTGAACGAGGAGATTAAATCTACCGTTGAAAATATCAATGCGATCGGCAAAAAGATCAGTCTTTTGAATAAACAGATCAACGTTATTGAAGTACAGGGCGGTTATGCAAATGAACTCCGTGATCAGCGGGCACTTCTGATCGATGAGTTATCCTCTATTGTTCCAACAGAGGTTTCAGAAGTTCCGGTAACGAATTCCAAACATCCGGACATGCAGACAGGTGCAAATTATTATACGGTAAAAATCAATGGACAGAAGTTTGTTGATACTTACGAGTATAGTGAACTTACCTGTGTGGCAAGAAAAAACACGATCAATCAGTCTGACCGGGAAGGAATGTATGAGATTGTCTGGGCGGATACCGGAAACAGTTTTAAAGCAGGTTCCGACTCCAGCTCCGGTTCGTTGAAAGCGTTGTTCGATATCCGGGATGGTAACAACAGTGAGAACTTCCGAGGCTCCATCAAAGGGGTTACAGCAGGCACAATTACAATCAGCAATCCATCCATTACAAACGTCAATGCCATGACTATGCCGGCAGAGGGTGTTCTCACGATTGATGGAAAGAACTATAACTATACAGACTTTACTTTTACGACGGATGCAGATGGAAATGTCAAGGAATATACATTTACATTGGAGAATCAGTTGAGTTCCGATCAGCAGGCAAAGATAGATGGAAAACAGGCATCTATCGGCGAATCCATCGATGCGATGGGTATTCCTTATTATCTTGCACAGATGAATGAGTTCCTTCGTAATTTTGCGATTTCATTTAATGAGATCATGAATGGCGATAATGCGCAGGATCTGAATGGTAAGCAGACAAATTATTTTTCTTTCTTTACAGGTACACATACCAAGACAGGAGAAGAGTATCATTTCAGCAAAGCGGCTGGTGATTATAATGCGAAAGCAAGTAACAGTTACTATCAGCTTACCTGTGGAAATGTATGTGTTTCCAATATTGCGGTCAAAGATCCGACAACCATTGCAACAACCGAGAAGATTACCAATGGTGCAGACGCATATGATCTGGTAGAGAAAATGTTATTGTTAAAGAGTGATACAGAGATGTATCGTGGTGGTGGTGCAGATGATTTCTTACAGTGTATGATCTCAGATATTTCTGTGGATACACAGAAGGCGACCATTTTCCAGAAAAATTACAGTAATATTTCAAGTGCGATCGAGAAGCAGAGAATGTCTATTTCCGGTGTCGACAAGGATGAAGAAGCAATTGATCTTGTAAAATTCCAGAACGCGTATAACCTTTCCTCAAAAATGGTATCTGTTCTGGCAGAGATTTATGATAAGCTGATCAATGAGACAGGTGTATAAAAATTTCGTGATAAGAAGAGAGGAGTCATCCTATGAGAGTAACGAATAACATGATGCTTCGTAATACAACTTCGAACATCAATAACAATAAATACAGTGTGAACAGTCTGAACAATCAGATGTCTTCACAGAAAAAAATCTCAAGACCTTCCGAGGATCCGGTTGTTGCCATCCGCGCACTTCGTCTGAGAAGCAATTTAAGTGAGATCAATCAGTATTATGAGAAGAATATCCCGGATGCAGATGCGTGGCTTAATGTGACAGAAACTGCGTTGGAGAATATGAAAACCATTTTGTCAGATATCCGTACCCAGTGTACGTATGGAGCCAGTGACCAGTTGAAAGCAGAGGATAGAAAAACGATCCTGACACAGTTAGAGTCATTGCGTAAGCAGATTTATTCAGAAGGTAATTCTGATCATGCAGGAAGAACCGTTTTTACCGGGTATCGCACGAACTGTAAATTGACATTTATGGAAGACGAGAGTAATACGGAGTATAATATCCAGCAGAAGTTCAGCTATGAAGATATCGGGGAACATCGTTATTATGATGGACAGGTAGAGCTTAAGACAGCAGAAGAAATGAGTCAGAAGGTCACCACCTCTGATACGAAGCAGTATACTTATGACAGGATCCGGCTGGCGTATGGAAATATTGGATCTCTCAAAGATAAAGACGGTAATGAAATAGCTGTGGGCAACACAGGAACTCTCTCTTATCATTACACAGATAACACAGGTGCAGCAAAAACCGGTGATTTAAACGTAACGGTCTATGAGACAGAAGATGACTGGAAGAAAGCAGTGAAAGCTGGAAATATGCCGAAAGATGGAGCAGCTTTCATCAAGTCAACAGGAGAGCTTGTTTTAGGTAATGAGGCAAGTGAGACTTTGAAACAGAATAAGGCATCCATTGAGTTAAACTATGATAAAAAAGGCTTTAATTCTGGTGAAGTAAGACCTGAGTATTATTTTAACTGCACAGATATTACAGATGCTAAAAATAAAATTACATATGAAAAATATGATGCTAAAGGTAATGAGATTTATCAGGATATCGACTATATCATCGCTGTAAACCAGACATTGACAGTCAACACAAATGCATCTGACGTATTCAATGCAGATATCGGACGTGATGTGGACGAGATGATCAATGCGGTAAAAGCTGCCATTGATGCCAATGACAAAGTGGATAAGATTAAAGATATGATGAATCAGGCAGCGTATTCGGGTGTTTCGGCACAGGAGAATCTGCAGACATGGTTAGAGGCAGCACAGAAGGAAGCAGATTATGCAAATGACAATCTGCAGAAATTGTATGACAGCTATATCGGTAATTTTGATGAATATCTTTCGGATGTAAACCTTGCTATTACAACTGTAGGAAGTAAGGGCGATCGTCTGGAACTGACAGAGACACGTATGTCAAACCAGCAGCTGACCGTAAAAACATTAAAATCAAATAATGAGGATCGTGAACTTTCCGATATCATCATTGATTATACAGCGGCTTACACTGCTTATCAGGCATCTTTACAGGCGGCAGGAATGCTGAATCAGACAACATTGTTAAATTACATTTAAAACACGCTGCGGAAAGTGTGGCAGGAACGTGCTTGTGGGACAGTTTTTCCCATAGGACGTTACGGATAGAATGGTCGGAGACCAGACGTTAAGAAAACGTTAGAAAACCAGGAGGTCAGAAAGATGAAAGCAAAAACAAGAATGTTTGGCGAAATTGATATTCAGGAGGATAAGATCATCACTTTAGAGAGTGGAATGATCGGCTTTCCGGATATGCAGAAGTTTACCTTGATTTTTGATGAGGAGAAAGGCAGTAAATCACATATTATGTGGCTTCAGTCTATGGACGATCCACAGACTGCGTTTCCGGTCATCAATCCGGTGACGATCAAGGAGGACTATAATCCATCTGTCAGTGAGGAATTGTTGAAGCCGTTGGGAGATATGAAACAGGAAGACACCTTTGTACTTACAACGGTCAGAGTTCCAAAGGATATTCAGGATATGTCAATCAACCTGAAAGCTCCCATTATTATCAATATGTCCAACAATAGAGGGGCGCAGATTATCGTGGAAGATGATCTTCCGGTACGTTATAAAATTTATGACCTGCTGAAAAGTAGAAAAGAAAAGGCAGGTGAATAGAAATGCTGGCATTGACAAGAAAAAAAGGCGAAGCTTTAGTGATCAATAATAATATTGAGATCACAGTATTAGAGATCCGCGGGGATCAGATCAAAATCGGTATTTCTGCTCCAAAGGATGTACCAATTTACCGAAAAGAAGTATATTTACAGATCCAGCAGGAAAATGAGGCTGCTATCAGTGCAGATGGTCTGGATGCGTTAAATAATTTGTTGGATTAGAAAAGAATGATACCCGAACGGGAGTGCATTTGTTGAAAAATAGATTGCATCCGTTCGGGATTTTTTTTGTGTATTTACAAAACATAAGCAGCGAGATATAATACTTTTGTAAAACATTTTATAAAAGAGGACGAAAATGCCGGAACAAAAGGAAAAAAGGAATCTTACAAAATCTAAAATTATATATTATATGTTAAACCATTCGGTGACTTCTAAGGCAGAACTGGCAAAGGAACTTAACTTAAGTATGCCAACTGTTCTTACAAACGTAAATGAACTGATTGCCAAAGGCATCATTGCAGAAAATGGGGAATACGAATCTACTGGTGGCAGAAAAGCAAAAAGTATCGGTATCAACAAATCTTACTGTCGCGCAATGGGAATGATCATTACGGCAAATCATTTAGAAATGGTAATGGTCAATCTTGGCTACGAGATTGAGAAAATAAAACGGGTGCGTCTTAAATTCTCTTCGGAAATCGCTTATTGCTCCGAAGTGCAGAAGAATGTCAGGGAATTTTTAAAGGAAAGTGATGCAGGAGATGAGATACTTGGGATTGGTGTTGCAATTCCGGGAATTATCGATCAGGAGCGAAAAATTGTTTTGAAATCCCATGCATTAAAGCTGGAGAACTATAGCTTAAGTTTCTTAGAGCAGGCATTAGGTTTTCCGGTTTATTTTGAAAATGATGCAAACGCAGCAATGCTGGCGGAAGATACGTTAAAGTATGCGAATGCAATCTACCTTTCATTGAATCATACATTAGGGGGAGCATTCTGTATTGACGGACAGTTAGTCCGTGGTCAGAATCAGAAAGCCGGAGAGTTCGGTCACATGATCCTAGTTCCAGGTGGAAAGAAGTGTTACTGTGGCAAACTTGGGTGTGCAGATGCATATTGTGCAGCAAGCGTTCTGACAAATGATAATCAGATTTCGTTGGAAAAGTTTTTGGAACAGCTCGAAAGCAAGGATCTTGCGACAACTAAGAAATGGGAGGAATATCTGGATAATCTTGCAATATTGATTTCGAATCTTCGCATGGCATATGATATGGATATCATACTTGGCGGTGATGTTGGAGGAGTATTGTCTCGTTATATGATTCCTCTGGGCGAGCGGATCATGGCGTACAATGGATTCGATCATGATGTGTCTTATATGAAAAATTGTTCTTATGAAAAAGAGGCATCGGCAGTTGGTGTTGCAAAACATTTTTTTACAGAATATGTGATGCAGATGTAAAATATAGTCTTCATCTGGATATTCCTGAGGGATGTAGGAGTATATAATAATTGAATAGTGCGATAGAGTCATCTATAGCAGGATAGAACTGAAAGGAATTTCGAATAGTAATTGTGGAAATCGGAAATTTCTTTCAGTTTTTTATTTGGAAATAATACACAAAATTAAATTCGCGAAATTGTGCAAAGCGTAAAATCTTAGAAAAACCATTGACAAAATAAAATCTTTGAACAATAATGTAATTACTTTAATAAAACATTTTATAAAAGATAAAACAAAAGAAAAGCAAGAAGGAAAATTACGCTACGCATATAGAGTTCGGATTTTCCTTCGGAAAACAAGGAGGAATTAATATGTTACAGCAGGTAATGACAAATCCAGGAGAAATTGCATTCAGAGAGGTGCCGGTTCCAGAAGTAAAGGACGATCAGGTGTTAGTAAAGATTATGAATATTGGTATCTGTGGTTCGGATATTCATGTTTACCATGGAAAACATCCATTTACAAAATATCCGGTAACTCAGGGACACGAAGTATCCGGCGAGGTTGTAAAGCTTGGAAAAAATGTGACAGAATTTCACGAAGGACAGAAAGTAACGATCGAGCCACAAGTGTACTGCGGACATTGCTATCCGTGCCGTCATGGCAAATACAATCTCTGCGAGGAACTGAAAGTTATGGGATTCCAGACAATAGGAACTGCATCTGAATATTTTGCAGTAGATGCTTCCAAAGTAACACCAATCCCGGAAGAAATGTCTTATGAAGAAGGAGCAATGATCGAGCCGTTAGCAGTTGCCGTACATGGTGTAAAACAGATGGGGGATGTGAGCGGCATGAATATTGCAGTACTTGGCGCAGGACCGATCGGAAATCTGGTAGCGCAGACTGCAAAGGGAATGGGTGCAGCAAAAGTCATGATCACAGATGTCAGCGATCTTCGTCTGGAAAAGGCAAAAGAGTGCGGTATCGATGTATGTGTGAATACAAAGAACAAAGATTTTGGAGAGGCAATGGTAGAGGCATTCGGACCGGATAAAGCAGATGTGATTTATGATTGTGCCGGAAATAATATCACAATGGGACAGGCAATCAAATATGCGAGAAAAGGAAGTGTGATCGTATTGGTTGCTGTTTTTGCAGGAATGGCAGAGGTTGATCTTGCCGTAGCAAATGACCATGAGTTAGACATTAAGAGTACCATGATGTACCGCCACGATGATTATGTGGATGCGATTCGTCTGGTGAATGAGAATAAAGTACATTTAAGACCATTAATCTCTAAGACATTTGCATTCAAAGATTATCTGAAAGCTTATCAGTATATCGATGACAACCGTGAGACAACAATGAAAGTAATCATCAACGTACAGGAAAAATAATCTTTTGTCAGAAACGTTAAAAATGGGAGGAAAGTATGGGAAGCGAAAACAGTAACGGAAAGGTGCCGTTGATCAGTAAAATCGCATATGGGTTTGGCGATGTAGGATGCAATTTCAGCTGGATGTTCGTGAGCAACTTTTTAATGATATTTTATACCGATGTATTTGGAATCAGTATGGCAGCAGTGTCAGCACTTATGCTGTTTTCCAGATTCTGGGATGCGATCAATGATCCGATCGTCGGTGGACTTACGGACAAGACAAAGACCAGATGGGGAAGATATCGTCCGTGGCTTTTAGTGGCTGCACCCATTACAACAGTACTTCTTGTATTGACATTCTGGGCAAGACCGGACTGGTCCGAGACTTCTAAGATTGTATACATGGTCATTACCTATTGTCTGCTTGTACTCGGATATACCTGTGTCAACATTCCATACGGAACATTGTGTGGAGCTATGACACAGGACATTGATGAGCGGGCGAAAATCAATACTTCCCGTTCTGTTGCAGCCATGATCGCAATCGGAATACTTAATATCATTACGGTTCCGCTGATCAGTAAATTCGGCAGTGAGAGCGCAAAGACCGGTTATCTTACGGTTGCAATCTTATATGGTTGTATTTTCGCAGCCTGCCATTTTTTCTGTTTTGCTAAGACAAAAGAAGCAGTTATAACACCGGAAAAAGAAAAAATCTCTATCCGCGTGCAGTTAAAAGCAGTAATGCAGAATCGCCCTTATTTGCTGGCATTAGTTGGTCAGATCCTTTTTGGTTTTACACTTTATGGAAGAAATGCTGATATTTTATATTATTTTACATATGTAGAGGAAAATGCTGCTTATTATACGACATACTCCATGTGCATTATCATTCCTTCTATTATCGGGGCAGCCTGTTTCCAGCCGGTGTTCCGTAAGTTAAACAATAAAGGAAGAACAGCTTCTATTTTTGCATTGTTAACCGGTATCTCCATGCTGGCACTCTTTTTCTTTAATGTAAAAGAAGCACCGGTAATATTTTATGCTTTATCAGGTATTACACAGTTCTTCTTTTCCGGATTCAACACAGCAATTTATGCGATCATACCGGACTGCGTGGAATACGGAGAGTGGAAGACGGGGCTTAGAAACGATGGTTTCCAGTATGCGTTTATTTCTCTTGGAAACAAAATCGGAATGGCAATCGGAACCGCACTTCTTGCCGGATTACTTGGGAAATATGGGTATGTTGCAAACCAGACGCAAAATGAGGCGGTGCTTTCAATTATGAAACACGCATTTACAACGATTCCGGGGGTACTCTGGATTGTAACAGCAGTGATATTATTCTTTTACAGATTAAATAAAAAACGCTACAATGAGATCATGGAGGATTTGAAACATGGCAAGAGAGGTTGATATTGCAGCATTGGGAGAATTGCTGATCGATTTTACGGAAGCAGGATACAGCAAAGACGGCATGAAATTATTCGAGCAGAATCCAGGCGGAGCACCGGCAAATCTGCTTACCGTTGCCAGTCACATGGGCTATAAAACGGCATTTATCGGAAAAGTCGGAACAGATATGCATGGTGCTTTTTTGAAAAAGACACTGCAAAAGGAAGGAATCGATACAACAGCCCTGATTGAAGATGAACATTATTTTACAACGCTTGCATTTGTGGAGATTGATGAAAATGGAGAACGGAACTTTTCGTTTGCAAGAAAACCGGGAGCGGATACACAGCTGAGAAAAGAGGAGCTGGATAAGGAACTGCTTCGTAATTGCAAAATTTTTCATTTTGGATCATTGTCGCTGACAGATGAACCGGCGAGAAGTGCAACCTTAGAAGCGGTAAAGACTGCAAAAGAGACAGGAGCATTGATTTCCTATGATCCAAATTACAGAGCATCCCTCTGGAAAGATGAAACAACTGCAGTGGAGACAATGAAATCTGTGATACCGCTTGCGGACGTCATGAAAGTTTCAGATGAAGAAAGCCTTCTTCTTACCGGAGCTAAAAGCTATGAAGAAGCAGCAGAGGTGTTGCTTTCACTTGGCTTAAAACTGGTTGCAATCACACTTGGCGAGGACGGTGTACTTGTTGCAACAAAGAATGGAAAAGAACACGTTGCAGGTTTTCATACGAATGCCATTGATACGACCGGAGCCGGAGATTCTTTCTGGGGAGGATTTTTAAGCAGATTTCTATCCCTTAATAAGGCTGTCGAAGAACTCACCGGAGAAAATATCAGAGCGTGTGCTGTGCAGGGAAATGCAGTTGCATGTCTGTGCGTTCAGAAGCGTGGAGGAATCCCGGCGATTCCGTCGGCTGAGGAAGTGAAAGCGTTTTTAAAGGAAAACGTATAAAGAGTTACCCATGTATAAAACGTTAAATTTGGTTTTGCAGGTAAATACAATATAGAAACTATACCCGAACGGGTGTACAATTGATTGAAGAATATTAAATTGTACCCGTTCGGGATTTTTTTGCCTGAAAACGTTGAAATTATACCCGAACGGGAGTATTATGATTGATATGAATAAAATTGGAAATTATATAAAAGAAGAAAGAAAAAAAGCTGGATTAACACAGGAAGAATTTGCCATGAGATCAGGATTAGGCTTACGTTTTGTAAGAGAATTAGAACAGGGAAAGGAAACTGTGCGTATGGACAAAGTAAATCAGGCATTGGCAATGTTCGGGAAAGAAGCTGTACCGGGAGAAAAGGAGGAATAACAAGTGGAGTCAGAATATAGAAAAGGATATGTTTATATTCAAAAAATTTTTGCCGGAACAATAGCTGAAACAGAAGAAGGATATGAGTTTTCTTATAATGAGGATTATTTGAAAAGAAAAGATGCAGTATCTGTAAGTTTGACGCTGCCATTACAAAAAGAGGCTTATAAAGCGACAGTTTTATTTCCTTTTTTTGATGGGTTAATTCCAGAAGGATGGCTCCTTGGTGTTGTAAGCCGTAACTGGAAAATCAATCAGAATGACAGATTTGGATTGCTGTTGTCGGTATGCAGGGATTGTATTGGAGATGTCAATATAAGAAATGGGGAAGAGGAATGAAATGTCTATGTTGTGGAAAAACAATAAGGGAGAATGCTTCTAATGCGGAAAAGGAGTGGAGCTGGCATAAAAAATGTGTGAAATCGTTTTTTATGACAGAAGAAATGCCCTTTTTAGATATTACGAAGGAGCAATTGGAAATGCTCGCAAATGAGACTGTCAATGAGGGACTTACAGTACCAGGAGTTCAAAAAAAACTATCCTTGCATTTGTCCAGTGACACGAATGCAAGACTTACAATTGTAGATTATCCAACAGGGTATATTTTAAAGCCACAGACAGAAGAATTTGATTATATGCCTGAATTTGAAGACCTGGCAATGCGTCTGGCAGAGTTGATGGGAATCCAGACAGTGCCGCATGCACTGATAAAAATAAATGATGAGTACGCTTATATTACAAAGAGAGTAGATCGCGATATTGAAAAAAATGAGATAAAATTATATGCAATGGAAGATTTTTGCCAGCTATCGAATCGCTTAACGCAGGATAAATACAAAGGGTCTTATGAAAACTGCGGAAGAATCATAAAGAAGTATTCTATTACACCAGGGTTAGATTTATCAGAATTATACTTACGGGTTGTGGGATCTTTTATCATTGGAAATTCGGATATGCATTTGAAAAATTTTTCGTTAAGAGAAACTGAACCGGGAAACAGAAGGTTTCAATTATCAAACGCATATGATATGCTTCCTGTAAATGTAATTATGCCGGAAGATAAAGAACAGATGGCACTTACTATTAATGGAAAGAAGAGAAATATTCATAAAAAAGAATTTAAAATATTAGCAGAAGTATGTGATATTCCTGCAAACGCAGCAGAAAAAATGATAGAAAAATTATGTGTATTAGAAAATAAAATGTTGTCACTTGTGGATGAATCCTATTTGCCTCAAGCGCAAAGGGATGAACTGAAAACATTGATCAGAGATCGTGTAGCGATTTTATTGTGAGAAAAGAAGAAAGCGGACATTTGAGCGGTATGAACTATTCCAACAATGAAATGATAAAATGATTCCCTATAAGGTCAATATTAAGATACCTTAGAATTAATTAAGAACAAAGCAGAAAAAATATTGTAAATAATCAGGTTATCGGAAAACGATAGAAAAAGGGACGGAATTATGAAAAAGAAATTTATAATACTTACAATAACAGGACTGTTGCTTGCATCATTAGCTGCGTGTGGAGGTTCCAAGACACCGGATGCGTCAAAAAATACGGCAGATCAGGAAGCGCAGAATCAGAATCAGGACAGTCAGGGAACATCTGACACTATTCAGGGTGACATAGAGGAAAATCACGGAAGCGATGATACGGAAGGCAGCAGCGACAGTGCAGAAAATGCAAGCGAAAACCAAAGTGGTGATCTGACATTCGCGGATCTTGCAAAATATTCATTCGAATTTTGCAGTGGTGCAGGTGGATGGTCTACCGATTTTGAAATTGAAAAAGATGGCTCTTTCAAGGGATCTTACCATGATTCTGATATGGGAGACACCGGGGATGACTATGAGAATGGAACGATGTATCTCTGCGGCTTTTCAGGAAAATTTACTGACCTGACCAAAATCAATGATTATACTTACCAGATGAAAATGGAGAATCTTACCTATGATGAGACTCCGGGAAAAGAAGAAATTGCAGATGGAGTGAAGTATATTTATACAGATGTTTATGGTCTGGAAGGAACGGACACCTTTAAAGTGTATCTTCCGGGGGCACCGGTGAGAGATCTGTCAGAAGATGTATATTTCTGGGTACGGTGGGCAAATGACGATAGCGAGGAAGGAACGCAGGATACGTTGACGATTCCAATTATTGTAAATGAAGAAATGGGGTATGGAATTTATTCCTACGAAAGACAGACACCATATGAGGAAGCGCAGAGTACATTAAATACTTATCAAGCATCCTATGATGCAGCGGAGGAGGAACTTAAAAAAGCAACTCTACAGTCCCGAATGGACGACTACGCTATGCAGATGTATGATATCAGCGATTCCTGCTTAAATGAAATCTGGAATCTTGTAAAATACAATACAAGTGAGGAAAAGTTCAATGAGATTCTCACTGAGCAGAGAAAATGGATTGCAGACAAAGAAGCAGCAGGCAACGAAATCCTGGATCAAAACGATGGATCTTCGGCACAGATGGACAGCAGTCTTAAGATGGCAGAGCTTACCATGGAGCGTTGTGAAGAACTGGCAGATTATTTGAAGTAAGATGGAAAAAGAGGACAATTTATGCAGATTTCAAGTAGATTTACTCTGGCGGTGCATCTTTTTATGTGTTCAAGGATTTGGATCGCGAAATTTATACGTCTCTGCTTGGATAAAAGAGATTATCACAATATTGTAATTCCCTACTCCCTATGATATTCTGAGTATGTTTCAAAATAGAAATCAGGGGAGAAAATTATGAAAAATCAAACGACAAAAAGAAGTTCTTTTTCAGGAAAAATCGGTTTTGTACTGTCAGCAGCCGGAGCGTCTGTGGGATTGGGGAATATCTGGCGGTTTCCATATCTGGCAGCCAAATACGGCGGAGGTATTTTCCTGCTTATCTATATCATTCTGGCATTGACCTTTGGCTATACGATGATCATGGCGGAGACATCGTTGGGACGTATGACGAAAAAAAGTCCGGTAGGAGCATTTGCGTCCTTTGGAAATTCACGCTGGTCTTCGCTGGGAGGCTGGATCAATGCAATCATTCCGGTTTTGATCGTGCCATATTATTCGGTGATCGGTGGATGGGTTTTAAAATATCTTGTTGAGTATGTCAGAGGACATGCGCAGCCAGTTGCAGAAGATGGTTATTTTTCTGCATTTATCTCAGATGGATTTTCCACGGAAATATGCTTTGTGATCTTTTCTGTGATCACATTGGCGATTATTTATGCGGGTGTGCGCAATGGAATCGAGCGTGTCTCCAAATTCATGATGCCGATACTTGTTGTGTTGTCTGTCATCATTGCAATTTATTCTGTGACAAGACCAGGGGCTTTGGCTGGTGTGAAATATTTCCTTGTGCCAAATATCAGCAACTTTTCATGGATGACCGTTGTGGCAGCCATGGGGCAGATGTTTTATTCGCTGTCGATTGCGATGGGTATTCTCATTACATTTGGTTCTTATATGAAAAAAGAAACTTCCATTGAAGAGTCTACAAAGAATGTTGAAATTTTTGATACAGCAATTGCAATTATGGCTGGACTAATGATTATTCCGGCGGTGTTTGCTTTCTCTGGCGGAGATCCGGACACCTTACAGGCTGGACCGGCATTGATGTTTATTACAATCCCAAAAGTTTTTGCAAGTATGGGATTTGGAACTTTTGCGGGAGTAATGTTCTTCTTGCTTGTACTTTTTGCAGCACTTACGAGTTCAATCGCACTGACGGAAAGTGCGGTATCCACGTTTGAAGATGAACTTGGGTGGAGCCGGAAAAAATCTACGGTGCTCTGTGGCGTGATCATGATCGCACTGGGAAGTCTGTCTTCGCTCGGATACGGACCTCTGGCAAATGTGAAGATCATTGGCATGCAGTTTTTGGATTTTTTTGATTTCCTGACGAACTCTGTCATGATGCCGATTGCGGCAATTGCTACCTGTCTTTTTGTTTCAAGGGTTGTCGGGGTAAAGAGAATCGAAGAAGAAGTGACATACGGTGGCGGCACATTCAAAAGAAGAAAAGTCTTTCTGTTTATGATACAGTATCTGTGTCCGATTTTTGCTGGAATCATTTTATTAAGCTCTGTCGCAAATGCATTTGGATGGATTTCCATGTAAATGCATTTGCGATAGGAAGGAACTTATTTTTTCAACATTCCATAATGCTCTTCCATGTTTCCCCCGAAGATGGCATTTTTATAGCCCAGTTTCTTAAAGGCTTTGACCGCTTTTTCCGGTCTGAAATTATAACTGCCGATGATATAGAGAGAAGTTTCCTTATCCGGGAATCTTCTTAAGATTCGGTCTTCCGTGATTTTATTCAATGGGATATTGACCGCACCGGCAACATGTCCGTGGTTAAATTCATCTTTGGTACGACAGTCGATCAACATGGCGTTCTCAGAAGTGTGAGCCTTGTTGATCGCTTCGTTCACTGTCAGTTTTTTCTTGAAAATACTCATTTTATCTCTCTCTTTCCAAAAAAGTATAATGATACAATTTTACTACTAAAAATATTTTGCGTCAACGAAAAAGCAGATGTATTTTCTTTTTTTGTGTGATAAAATTATTGCATGTATGAGTGGGCATGAAATGTGTTTGATATAGAAGGGATAGCACAGATGATCAATATTGCAATCGTTGAAGATGAAGCTATGTACGCAAAGCAGCTGCAGGAGTTTTTGCTGCAGTATCAGAAGGAGAATGGAGAAGTGTTCAATATTACCGTCTATTCAGATGGTGATCAGATCGTACACAAGTACAAGTCACAGTTTGATATTATTCTGATGGACGTGGAAATGAAGTTCATGGATGGTATGTCTGCCGCGGAGGAAATCCGGAAAGTAGACACGGAGGTTGTCATCATTTTCATTACAAATATGGCGCAGTATGCGATCCGCGGCTATGCAGTGGATGCGCTTGACTATGTGCTGAAACCAGTGTCATACTTCGCATTTTCGCAGAGGTTAAACCGCGCGATCAGCCGTATGAAGAAACGTGAACAGAAAGTGATCACGGTAAATATCAAAGGTGGGGCTGTCCGGATCAACATTGCAAATATTTATTATATCGAAAGTTAGGGGCATAATCTGGTTCTGCATACGATCCTTGGTGACTATGAATCGGCGGGCACGATGAAAGAGGTCGAAGAAAAATTGCAGGATCTAAATTTTTGCCGTGGAAATAAAGGGTATCTGATCAATTTGCAGCATGTGGACGGCATTCAGGACGGGTGCGCGGTTGTAAAAGGAGAGCCGCTTTTGTTAAGCCGCTCGCGCAAGAAAGAGTTTATGGAAGCACTGACGAATTACTGGGGAGAGGTTGTAAAATGATGGGACATTTAATGCCGGATATTCCGCGGATTTATACGGCAGCTGCGGAGTGGATGGCGTGCATGCTTTTTATTGTATCGCTCAAAAAAAGATTTGAATGGTGGAAGAGTGGGCTTATCATGGCAGGAATGCTTGTGCTGCAGTCTGTTTTTCTGGTGGCAACCGGAAATGTGCCGATCTATTTCTGGATTCCGTGTATGATCGCCGCAGTATCTCTGATGGTCGGGTTCATTTATTTCTGCTGTGACGTGAATTTTCAGGATGCCGGATATTTTGGCATGATCGCATTTGTTGTAGCGGAATTTATGGCATCTTTGGAATGGCAGATTGTATGTACTGTCTGGACAAATGAGCTGCCGGGCAAGGCGACAAAGAGTATCATGCTTGCGGCGGTTTATGGTGCAGTATTCTTTTTATTGTGGAAATTATTGCAGCAGCATCTTCCAAAAGATGGAAAGCTGAACATCAGCTTTAAAGAATATTTTTCCGCAGCAGTGATCGTCATCGCAGTGTTTGCGGTTAGCAATCTGAGTTTTGTTTCCAATGCGGACACGTTCGCAAATGGATATGCGCTTGAAATCGGTCAGGTCCGCACGATCGTTGATCTCGGTGGAATTGCGGTTTTGTATGCGCACCTGATCCAGTGTGGCGAACTCCGTGTGCGCAGGGAGTTGGAGGCAGTGCAGAATGTTTTGCAGAATCAGTATGTGCAGTACAAGCAGTCACGTGAGAGTATCGATCTCATCAATTATAAATATCACGACTTAAAACATCAGATCGCTGTGCTTCGGAGCGAGACTGACCCGGAAAAAAGAAATGAGTTTTTAAAGCACATGGAAGATGAGATCAGGCAGTACGAAGCACAGAACAAGACCGGAAATAAAGTGCTTGATACAGTGCTGACAAGCAAGAGTTTATACTGCGCAAAGCATGGGATCACCTTTACCTGCGTGGCAGATGGAACGCTGCTTGATTTTATGGATATCATGGATATCTGCAGTATTTTCGGAAATGCGCTCGACAACGCGATCGAGTGTGAACTCAAGATTGCAGACAAGGAAAAGCGGCTGATCCATGTGACTGTGTCCCAGCAGAAGAATTTTTTAATCTTACGTTTTGAAAATTACTACGAATGTAGTTTGAAAGTAAAAGAAGGACGTTTTCTGACAACCAAGAAGGAAAAAGAATTTCACGGTTACGGAATCAAGAGTATCCGCTATACGGTAAATAAATACGACGGCGCAGTCAGTATTGATACAAAAGAAAACTGGTTTGATCTGAAGATTTTGATCCCGATGAAAAAAACTGCATCTGACGAAGTGCAGAACGGATAACTGTGTCAAATAGAATACGGACGGTTAAACATTCGTATTTTTTGATTTATAACGCTATGGTTTGTGCATTGTGCATGAAAACATAGCGTTATTTTTGTCTGAAACTCACAACGTGTAATACCGTTTATGCAAAAAAAATGCAGATTATGCAATTTTTCCATAAGAAAAGTACTTTATGATAGATTATAACTATAAAGTCCGGAACGGACAAAATAAATCTTGGGAGGATAAATCCTCTCCTCGTCAGAGGACTCGGATTTTCCTTCAGAAAACAAGGGAGGATTTAGAGATGATCGAGTTTATTATTTCAATTCTGGTTCCTATTTTAGGAGGCCTCGGTGTCAGTGAAGCAGACGTTACAACATATGTAACAAACTGCAGCGGATACATTTATGCAATCCTTATTTCTATTTTAGTATTGATTGTATTATTAGTAGCTGCACACTTTATTGCACCAAAAGGAAAAAGACATTTAGTTCGCTGGGGAGCTTCCTTAGCATGGGTACTTGCACTTGTGACCATGGTAAACATGGTTTGCTACGGACCGCTTTACACAAACCTTTCCGTTGTATTAAACGGTGGCGGAACAGTATCCGATGAAGCAAAAGCAGCAAGTAATGAAGTAATCAAAAAAGTCGGCGAAGAAGGTATGGTTCTTGTAAAGAATAATGGATTATTACCTCTTAGCAGTGATGTGGATTCCATGAACGTATTTGGATGGGCATCTACAAACCCTATCTATGGTGGTACAGGTTCAGGTTCTGCAGATACATCTTCTGTAGTAAGTATTTTACAGTCTTTATCAGATGCAGGATATAAGACAAATGAGTCCCTGACAAAAATGTACACAGATTACCGTGCAGACAGACCGGCTGCAACAATTTTAGGCGGAGACGGATCCTTTGATATCACATTGCCGGAACCTACAGCAGATTATTATACAGATGATGTCATGGGCGAAGCAGAAAGCTTTTCTGATGTAGCAATGGTAGTGATCAGCCGTGGCGGTGGTGAAGGATATGATCTTCCTACAGACATGAACTCTGTTATCCATGGCACTTACAATGTGGCAGATGAAGTTTCTGTAAATCCTGCAAACTATGCATATACAAATATTTCCTACACTAACAACGGTGATTATGATGATTTTGATGCAGGAGAATCTTATCTTGAACTCTCTAATACAGAGGAAGCAATGCTTGATAAGGTTTGCTCAGAATTCAGTAAAGTAATCGTTGTGATCAACGCAAACAACCCAATGGAACTTGACTGGGTAGACAATTATGATTCTATCGGAGCTGTAATCCTTGCACCTGGTACAGGTCAGACAGGTATGGCTGCACTCGGTGAGATCATCAACGGATCTGTGAATCCATCCGGAAAAACAGTTGATACTTATGTAAAAGATTTAACACAGACTCCATACTATAATAACATTGGAGCATTTGCATACAACAATGTAGATGATTTAAAAGAAGCAATCGCAGCTTCTGATACAGCATACGAAGGAACAGTTTCCTTTGTTGATTATGTAGAAGGTATCTATGTAGGATACAAATATTATGAGACAGCATCTGATGATGGTGTGATCAATTATGAGGATGTTGTAAAATATCCATTTGGTTACGGATTATCTTATACAACATTTGAACAGAAAATGAATGATTTCTCTGATAATGGAGACAATGTAACATTCAATGTAACAGTTACAAATACAGGCGATGTTGCAGGTAAGGATGTTGTAGAAGTATACTTCACACCACCTTATACAAACGGAGGAATCGAAAAAGCTTCCGTAAACTTAATTGATTATGCAAAAACAGGTGAGATCGCACCGGGTGAATCTGAAACAGTTGAGTTTACAATCAACAAAGAAGATATGGCATCTTATGATGCAAACGAGATCAAAGTAGCAGGCGGCGGATATATTCTTGAAGCCGGTGAATACACAGTATCTGTCAGATCTGATTCCCATACAGTATTAGATCAGGCAAACTTTACTGTAGATTCAGATATCAACTACAGCGAGAATGCACGTACAACAGATAATGTTGTTGCAACAAATCAGTTAAATGATTACACAGCAGGAAATGTTACCTATCTTTCCAGAGCAGACGGATTTGCAAACTATGCAGAAGCTACAGCCGCACCGGCTGAAGAAGCTTATGTAATGGATGATGCAACAAGAAAAGAAGTAGAAGCAAACTCTACAGCATACTATGACTCTACAGCGTATGACAATGCAGAAGATACAATGCCAACATTAGGATCTGATAATGGTCTTACATTAGCAGATTTAACAGGCAAGGCTTATGATGATCCAATGTGGGATCAGTTATTAGATCAGATGAGCTTTGAAGATATGTCATTACTTGTAAACCTTGGTGGATGGCAGACAGCTCAGATCGATTCTGTAGGAAAAGTTGCAACAAGTGACTGTGACGGACCTGCCGGAGTTAACAACTTCATTACAGGAACTTATGGAACACCATATCCGACAGAAGTATTAATGGCACAGACATGGAATACAGATTTATTATATGACCTTGGACTTGCAATGGGACAGGAGTATGCAGATGTAAATAACTATGGTGTATACGGCCCGGCAATGAACACACACCGTTCTGCATTTGCAGGAAGAAACTTCGAGTACTATTCAGAAGATGGTGTACTTGCAGGTAAACTTGCAGCCGCCCAGGTAAATGCGATGGCAACAAAAGGCACATACAATTACATCAAGCATTTTGCATTAAACGACCAGGAGACAAACAGATGTGCATTCTTACTTACATATTCTAATGAGCAGGCAATCCGTGAGATTTACTTAAAACCATTCGAATTATGTATCAAGAATTTTGACGGAACACAGATCGCAGTAATGTCTTCCTTCAACTGGATCGGAACTGTTCCGGCATGTGCAAATGAAGACACATTAACAACAATCCTTCGTAATGAGTGGGGATTCCAGGGAATGGTCATCACAGATTATGATGGTTCTTACGGATACATGATCACAGATCACTGCGTTCGTACAGGAAATGACCTGATGCTCGGATTTAGTTCTCAGGCATCTAACCAGCTGACAAATACAGAAAGTGCAACTCTTAATAACGCACTTCGCACATCATGCAAGAACATTATGTATACAATCGCAAACAGCGGTTATTATACAAATACTACTGATGATAGCGGAATGTCAAATATGACAAAACTCTTCGTGACAATTGATGTTGTAACAGTATTATTAGTAGTACTCTGCATGGCACTTGTGATCGTTCGTTATCGCAAAAAACATGCAAAAGCAGCAGCAGAAGTTACACCAGAAGAGAAAAAAGAAGAATAGATTATCAAGCACTCTGCGTGCAAGGATAACAGAACTTAAAATATGACAGGAAAGTCCCTGCGTGTTCGATAAGGAGCATGTGGGGGCTTTTTTTATGGAATGGAAAACTTCGTCCTTTGTATGAGTACAAATAAAAGATTTTAAGATGTGAAAAGAATAGTGTGTGGATGAATGGGGATTTCGTAGAAAATACGAGATGATGAACGGGGATTTACGCTACAATTTATAAAAATAATATATATGCGGAGTTTGTATTCTATTTTTTGATGGAGCGGAGAGGTCTTTATGGCTGAAATATTTTTTTAAAGAAAACTATATGATGAAATTCTTGAATGGAAAAAGAACTGGAGTGATAGATACGCACTGCTTATTATGGAGATTGGGGAAACAATGGATGATGACCGCTGATAAACCGATAATGGTATTACCAGTAGAATTTATCCTATTAAAATCGATTATAATTAGTAAAAATATTTGGTAAAAAAATCGGAATTTTATTTGTTTTTTTATCAAATGTGTTATAATGGTCGATACAAAGAATTATTATTAGAGAACCTAGTGAATATATGAAATAGGGGGACAAAGAGATTATGGCGACCATTAAAGACATAGCACTGAAAGCAGGAGTTTCAATTGCTACAGTTTCGAGAGTATTGAATCATGACGAATCCTTAAATGCTCAAGAAGAAACTAAACAAAGGATTTTTGAGATTGCAGAAGAGTTAGAATATGAAGTGCGTACACAAAAAAAACGTAAAAGAAAACTAAAAGTAGGAGTTTTTTATTCATATTCTCCAGAGGAAGAGCTTCAGGATCCATATTATTTGTGCATACGTCTTGCAATTGAAAAAAAGCTGGAAAAAGAGGGATATATAAAGCAAAATGTAAATCTTGATGACAAGCCGGAAACACTAAATGGTCTGGATGGTATAATTTGTACGGGAACTTTTACAAATAGGATGATTGATCAGATCAATGCATGGGAGTGTCCGATTGTATTTATTGATGCAGATCCGAATCCAAAGAAATATGATTCCATTGTAGTGGATTTTAATCAGGCTGTAGAAGAGATAATCGCATATTTGGTAGAGTGTGGACATACAAAGATAGGCATGATTGGATGTCGGGCAGAATATAAAGATGGTAATGAAATAGTTGATGCCAGAATGCAGTGCTTTCAAAATTCTCTTATGAAACGAGGCTTATATAAATCGGAATACACTAAGTTTGGCGATTATTATGCAAAGTATGGATATGAATTATTAAAGGAGTTGCATAAAGAAGGAAATATGCCTACTGCATTGTTTGTAGCAAATGATTCAATGGCGGCTGGAAGTTATCGCGCAGCATATGAGCTTGGGCTTTCTATTCCAGATGATATCAGTATAGTGGGTTTTAATGATATACCAACTGCAAAATACATGGTTCCTCCACTTACAACAGAGAGATTATATATGGAGTTTATGGGTGAGTATGCAGTAAAACTACTAGAAGAAAGAATTGTGTTTGGAAGAGAAATTTGTGTCAGAGTAACTATTCCTACAAAGTTATATGTGCGAGACAGCGTTAAAAATTTGAAATAGTTAATAAAGGCTATGTACTGTTTGTGTACAGGCCTTTTTTTCTATAGCGGTAATATGCAGGTAAAAATAAAAGGGTTTTATCTGGAGAAGACTAAAATAAAATAGAAAATTGTAAGATATGCATAAAAAAAGTATATAAAAAATATATAAAATGTAGAAAAAATATTTTACTAAATAAAATAGTTTACATTTTACTGGTAAAATAGTAAAATAATTTTACCGGATGAATATAAAATGTTTGGGAGGAGAAAAACAATGAAGAGAAAGATTGCATTAGTATGTATGGCAGCATTAACAGGTACAATGTTAATTACTGCATGTGGAAGCAATGAAACAGGAAAAAATGTAACAGCAAGTGACGGGAAAGCAAAAGTTCGTTTTGCAACATGGGACGTGGCAGATGATCTTGATGCTCAGCAAAAACTTGTAGACAAATTTAATGAAGAACATGATGACATTGAAGTAACACTCGAAGCTTATGGAAGTGATTATGACACTAAAATTAGTGCAGGTATGGGATCAGGAGATACACCTGATGTAATGTATATGTGGAATTATCCAGCATATGCAGATGGACTTGAGCCGCTTGACGAATATATTGAAAGTGAAGGTAATGATTTTAAGGAAAACATCTACAGCACTTTATGGAATTACAATTCATTAGACGGTACAACATATGGAATGCCAGTAGGATTTACAACACACGCATTATATTTTAACAAAGACCTTTTTGAAGAGGCTGGTGTAGAAGAGCCTACAGATGATTGGACATGGGAAGATTTAAAGAGCGCAGCTAAGAAGATTGAAGAAAAAACTGGGCAGAAAGGTTTTGCTTTCCAGATGAAGCCAGATCCATATGACTTTGAAATGTATCTTTGGAGCAACGGAACATCTTATTGTGATACAGAAGGAATGATGGCCGGAAACATTGATTCTGATAACTCTCAGGAAGTATTCCAGATGTTCCAAGATATGGAAAAAGACGGATATGCAATTGCCACAGAGAAAAATGGAACTGACGAATTCCGTGCAGGGACAGTAGCAATGTATGTTTACGGTTCATGGGCAATTAACACTCTCGATAACGACGGCATGAATTACGGTATTGTAAAGATTCCTACGTTTGATGGACAGACATCAGTAAGTATTTTAAGTTCTTCAGGACTTTCAATTTCAAAAGACAGTAAAAATAAAGATGCAGCATGGGAATTTGTAAAATACTGGACTGGTGAAGAATGCAACAAGGCAAGAATAGGAATGGAGCTTCCAGTTCTTAACAGCGTTGTAGAATCAGAGGGGATTATGAATGAAGATAAGTTTGCTCCATTCTACAAAATGTTGGAACAGAGTGATGGACATACTCCAGCAAGCTTCATTATTGAGGACTGGTCAGAGATTTCGGAAAATCTTAGCCTTTCATTTGAGCAGTTATTTAATCCAAGTGCATACATGGATGTAAAAGAAGTTCTTAAAGAAGCAGCAGAAGCACAATAAACAAAGTAATTGGGAGAAAATATATGAAACAGAAAAAATTTCTGAAATCGGCAACACCGTATATATTTATATTGCCTTGGATAATAGGATTTCTCGTGTTTACAATCGGTCCATTAATTTTATCTTTGATTATGAGTTTCTTTGATTGGCCACTTACCTCAACTCCACAGTTCAGAGGATTTGGAAATTACATTGAAATGTTTACTAACGATAAACAGTTTTGGAAGTCACTGGTAATCAGTTTGAAGTATGCAGCTATTTTTGTACCACTTAACATGATTATCGCACTGTTTCTCGCAATGTTAATTACACAGCCAGTAAAAGGAGTGAAGGTGTTCCGTACTATTTTCTACATTCCTGCTGTAATTTCTGGAGTGGCAGTTTCAATTATCTGGGGATGGATTCTTAATGGAGATTATGGTGTTTTAAATTATCTTTTATCTCTTATTGGAATAGAAGGTCCAAAATGGCTGGTTGATCCAGCCTGGGCACTCCTTGCTGTGATTATAGCAAGTGCCTTTGGTGTGGGAACTATGATGTTGGTTTTCTATACAGATATCAAGAATATACCAATTGATGTATATGAAGCAGCATCTATTGACGGAGCAGGACCTGCAAGAAAATTCTTCAGTATTACGCTTCCGATAATTACACCAACAATCTTATTCAATTTGATTACATCAATCATTAGCTCGTTCCAGCAGGTAACACTGGTTATGCTGCTTACGGGTGGTGGTCCACTTAAGTCAACATACTTCTATGGACTGTATACATATAATAATGCATTTAAACATCATAAGCTTGGATATGCCAGTGCAAATGCCTGGGTAATGTTTATCATCATTATGATACTTACTGCATTAGTATTTAAATCTTCATCTACATGGGTGTTCTATGAAACAGAAGCCAGAAATAGTGGGGCAAAGAAGACTAAAAAGAAAAAAGGGGGTAGAAAGTAATGAAGATGTCTAAAAGATCAAAAATAGTGATTTACGCATTACTCGGACTTGTGGCACTTTACTTTCTTGCACCATTTATCTACATGTTGTTTTCTGCATTTAAAACAGAAAGTGAAGCGATTGCGTATCCACCAAAATTATTTCCTACAGAATGGCATTTTGAGAATTTTATAAATGCATGGAAGTCTCAGCCATTTGGAACTTATCTATGGAACTCAATACTTGTTACTGTTTTTACAACATTAGGACAAGTGCTTTCTTGTTCACTTGTTGCATATGGTTTTGCGAGATTTGAATTCAAAGGAAAGAATCTTCTTTTTATGATTTTGTTATCTACAATGATGATTCCATGGGATGTTACCATGATTCCACAGTATATGGAATTTAACCTGTTTGGATGGATTAATACATTGAAACCATTGATTGTACCAGCATGGTTTGGTTCTGCTTATTATGTATTTTTAATGAGACAGTTCCTGATGGGGATTCCAAGAGATTTCGAAGAGGCGGCAAGAATTGATGGTGCAAATCAGTTCCAGATTTATTGGAAAATCTTTATGCCAATTATGAAACCATCACTTATTCTTGTTGGAGTACTTAATATGTTGACTGTATGGAATGACTATCTTGGTCCATTGATTTTCTTACAAGACAGAAGCAAATATACACTTGCATTAGGACTTGCTTCTTTCAAGGGTGTTCACAGTACACAGATCATTCCTATGCTCTGTATAACAATAATTATGATTATTCCACCAATTATTATTTTTATAATTGCACAGAAATATATTGTTGAAGGAACTAGTGGTTCTATTAAATAAGACAGACTTGTAAAACGGTCAGACAGACTGAACTGTCTGACCGTAATTATATTAATGATTTTACATTATAAAATGAGAGGATAGATTAATGGCAAGAAAAACAGTAAAAAGATGGGAGAACCATCAGATTACCGGAATCGGGAGAAGAGAGGCACGAACTGCTTTTTACAAGGATTCTCAAAGTAGAATTTCTCTTAATGGAGAATGGAAATTTAAATATATAGATGCACCTGAACTTTCACCAGAAGGATTTGAGAAACCAGGAGTAGGTAATGAGTGGGATAATATCGATGTTCCATCTGTCTGGCAGTTAAGAGGTTATGACAAGATGCATTATACAGATGTATTATATCCATTTCCGATAAATCCGCCTTACGTACCAGATGAAAACCCTACAGGAATCTATAAGAAAATTGTGAATCTGGATGACCAGTGGGTACAAAAAGATACCATTTTGAAGTTTCATGGCGTGGACAGTGCTTTTGATGTTTGGGTAAATGGTAATTATGTAGGCTTTAGTAAAGTCAGTAGACTTCCATCTGAATTTGACATTACAGAATTTGTTAAAAGCGGCGAAAATGATGTTACAGTACGTGTATATAAATGGTCAGACGGAACATATCTGGAAGATCAGGATATGTGGTGGTTATCAGGAATATACAGAGATGTGGAACTGATTAATGAGGAAAAGAACGCTGTTTTAGATGTACAGATTGACGGTTCTTTAGATGATAGTTATACAAATGGTCTGTTCACATCAAAAATCAAAATGAAGCAGGCTGGAACTAATATTAAGTGGAAATTGTCATACAAAGGAGAAGCTGTTTTTGAAGGAGAAGCTTCTTTTAAAGATAAAGAAATATATATTTCAGCAGATATTCCAAGTGTACATACATGGACAGCAGAAACTCCTGAGTTATATGATTTTACAATATCAACTGATACACAGGAAGTTACAGTTAGATGCGGATTCCGAAGAATTGAAATTAAAGATAAAAACTTCTGTGTAAATGGACAGGTGATTCTTCTAAATGGTGTAAATCATCACGACTACAACCCAAAAGAAGGAAGAACTGTAACAAGAGAGCAGATGGAGGACGATATTCGTCTGATGAAACAGTACAACATAAATGCTGTACGTTGCTCTCATTATCCAGCAAATGAATATTTTTATGATCTATGTGATGAATATGGTCTTTATGTTATTAACGAAGCAGATCTTGAATGTCATGGATTTGAATGGGTAGAAAACTATACATGGATCACAGATGATGAATCTTGGAAAAACGTATATGTTGACCGCAGTGTTCGTATGGTTAAAAGAGATAGAAATCATCCATCTATAATTATGTGGTCTATGGGAAATGAGTCAGCGTTTGGCTGTAATTTCCGAAGTGCAGCACAGGCAATACGTGAATTGGATGATACACGCCTTATTCATTATGAAGGAGATTTTGAAGCAGAGGTTACAGATGTATATTCCACTATGTATACAAGGCTAAAAGGCCTGAAAGAAATTGCAGAATATGAGGTAAAAGGAGATAAGCCTCATGTGATGTGTGAATATGGACATGCGATGGGAAATGGACCTGGAGGATTAAAAGCATATCAGGATATGTATCGTAAGTATAAACGACTTCAGGGTGGATTTCTCTGGGAATGGTATGATCATGGAATTCATACAGTTGAAGGTGATAATGAATATTACAAATATGGCGGAAATTATGGAGATTTTCCAACAAACGGTAATTTCTGTATAGATGGAATTTTGATGCCAGATAGAACACCTTCACCGGGAATGGAGGAATATAAGCAGATTATAGCTCCAATAGAGATTACTCCAATAGCGGGGAATATTAAGAAAATTAAAATTGAAAACTATTATGATTTTCTGAATTTAAGCACAGTAATCATCAATTGGGAAATTAAAGCAGAAAATGAGTCTGTACAGAAGGGGATTATAGATGACTTATCAGTATCTCCTCATGACAGTTGCGTACTTGAACTGCCAATTACTCCATTTGAAATGCTGATAAATACAGATTATTATTTAAATGTTTTGGTATGTCAGAAAGAAGACAGAAAATATGCATCGTCTGGACATGAAATTAAGAAACTACAAATTCCACTGAATATAAGAAGAGATGAATTTGTTGTTAGGGAAAAAGATGATAAGCTGATGATAAATGAGGTGCAAGGCGTACTTAGTATTACAAATAAAAATGTCACTGCAAAATTCAGTACAGTATATGGAAAACTAATATCTTTTGGTAAAGGTGAAACAGAATATATTACTGATGGCCCTAGAATGAATGTATATCGTGCAACAATTGATAATGACATGTACAAAAAAGATGATTGGATGAATAAGTACTTTATTCAAAAGCCTGTAGAAGAAACAGAATATGTTGATTTTGAAGAGGCAGAGGATAAGGTAATTGTTAAGATTGGAACATTTTTTAGCTGCTATAATCAGTCATGGGGCTTCGAATGTGTTTATGTATACGAAATATATTCTTGTGGGCAGATGAAAGTGGAAATTCAGGGAAGAGCGGTTCAAAGAGGTAAACTCGAACCACCATTTTTACCACGAATCGGTATCGTTATGAAAGGAAATCAAAACCTTCAGAACACCATGTGGTATGGTATGGGACCTGGAGAAAGTTATATCGATAGTAATGCGGCATCTGTTATGGGGATATATGAAAGTACAATTGATGAAATGATGACCAATTACGTATTCCCACAGGAAAACGGACACCGAGAAAATGTAAAATGGTTCAGCATAGGAGATGGAGAAAATGGTTTATTATGCAGAATGGAGAACAAACTTGGATTAAATCTTGCAAATTATACAGATGAAAGTCTAGAAAAAGCACAGCATCCATTCGAAATTGAGAAATCTAATGATGTTATTATTCATTTGGATTACCGTCATTCTGGACTAGGAAGTAATAGCTGTGGAGAAGAACAGTTAGAGGAAAATAAAGTAAAATTACAGGATTTCTCAATGGCATTTACCTTTTCTATTGTGAAAAATGGCACAGAAATAAATGAAGCAAGAAAACAGTATATCTAATTAATTTTATAGTAGGAGAATCATATATGACTAGAGAGCTTTTTTCAGAAAATCTGAGAAGTAGAATACATGATGATGAATGGCTTATCTGCCAGGATAAATATGATCCGAAAGAAAATCTAAAATATGAGAGTCTGTTTGCACTTTCTAATGGCTACCTTGGAATAAGAGGCAGCCATGAGGAAGGTACAAAGATTACTCTTCCATATCTTTATATTAACGGAGTGTTTGATAAATCTGAAACATTTATGAGGGAGCTTTCGACACTTCCTAACTGGTTAGGTATCAGACTTTATATTGAAAAAGAACTTATTGGAATTGAGGATTGTGAAATAATAGAGTTTTCACGAGTCCTTGATATGAGAGGAGCTTTTGTCGGAAAAAGAATACTCTTAAAGGATTCTAAGGGTAGGGAAACTCTTGTTGAAGGACTTCGTTTTGTTAGCAGAAATAACGTTCACCGTATGGGTGTTAAACTATATATGACACCATTGAATTATAGTGGTATTGTTGAAGTTGAGAGTATCATTGATGGAAGTATTATTAATTTCTATGATGCACCACGTTTTAAGGTAAAACATACATATATGACAGCCAATGAGAAGTTAGCTGAGGACGGCGGATATGTTGAAGTTGCTACAAGGGAGAAGCATTTACATGTAGGATGTGGATGTCGTATAGAAGCATATTGCGATGGAAAACAAATTCTCGGAAATCGCATGACAAGTGTTTTTGGTGAACAGAATATTGAATTTGGTGATATTCACGTTGAAGAAGGAAAAGAAGTACAAATTGTTAAGTATGTTTCTATGTATTCAGAAAGGGAATGTCCTACATATGAACTTCATAGCACTATAAAAAAAGAAATCGAAGGATTTGTTCATACTGGTTTTGAGAATGAGCTTAAATTACATGAAGAAGTATACCATAACATGTGGGAAAATGCTGATATCAAAATAACTGGAGATGACGATCTTAACAGAGCTGTTCGTTTTAATATTTTTCATCTTATGAGCACTGGAAATGAGCATGATGATCATGTAAATGTAGGTGCAAAGCTTCTGACTGGCGAAGAATATGGTGGCCATGCTTTTTGGGACACAGAGTTATTTATGCTTCCATTTTTTGCATGGGTATTCCCAAAAACAGCACAAAATCTTGAAAACTATAGATATTATTTGTTAGACGCAGCACGTGAAAATGCCCACAAGAATGGATTTAATGGTGCTCAGTATCCATGGGAATCAGCAGATGATGGTAGCGAGCAGTGTCCAGATTGGACAATAGAACCAGATGGTAGCTGTTATAGATGTTATGTTGCCGTGTATGAACATCATGTAACAGCGGCCGTTGCATACGGAATATACGATTATGTTAAGATTACAGGCGATATAGATTTCCTATACACTAAAGGAGCCGAAATACTGACAGAAACTGCAAGATTTTGGGCGAGCAGATGTGAATATAATAATGAACAGGATCGTTATGAAATTAATCAGGTAACAGGACCAGATGAATGGCATGAGCCAGTTAATAATAATTTATATACAAATTATCTTGCTAGATGGAATTTAAAATATGTTCTTTCGCTGTTAGAGGTCATGAAAAAAGAAGAGACTTCTTCATATAATGAACTTGTTGAAAAAACAGGACTTACAGAGATGGAAACTGCTAAATGGAAAGAAGTTCAGGAAAAAATTTATCTTCCACGCAAAGAAGGAACGAAACTTCTTGAACAGTTCGAAGGATATTTTGAATTAGATAATGTAACAATTGAAAAATACGATGAAAATGACTGGCCGATTCGTCCAGAAGCGCTTAAGACAAAGAAAGCAAAGGAAACGCAGATTAATAAACAGGCAGATGTTGTTATGCTTCTTCATCTTATGGGAAATGAATTTGATGATGAAACTATAAAAGAGAACTATGCTTACTATGAAAAGAGAACACTTCATGGTTCTTCATTAAGTCCAAGTATATATTCAGTGATGGGACTTAAGGTAGGGGACGATTCAAAAGCATACCGTTATCTCCGTCGTGCAGCGTTTATTGATTTGTTAAATATGCAGGGAAATACAAGAGAAGGAATTCATGCAGCAAATACAGGCGGAGTATGGCAAACAATTGTATTTGGCTTTGCGGGTGTATCACAGCGCGAAGATGGCAAGTTAAGGGTTTGTCCTAATATGCCTGAGGAATGGCAGAATTTAACATTCCGTTTACATTATAAGGGCGCTTGGCTTGAGATTACAGCAGATAAAAACAATAATGCTGAAGTAAAACGACTTTGTGGAGAACCTGTAGAGGTTGAAGTAAACGGAAAAATTGAAATGATATAAAACAGAATGGAGGATATGTGATGAAAAAAGGGCTGGCAATCGGAGGACTTATACTGGTTACGGTCATATGGGGAGGCGGATTTGTAGCAAGTGACATGGCTTTGGAAAGTATGAAACCTTTTCAAATTATGATGGTAAGATTTTTACTCGCATCAGTATTAATGGGCTTAGTTAGTCTGGGACAACGAAATCGAAAAGAAGAAGTCGTTAATCGTACTGGTGCAATTAAAGCAGGCATTTTAATGGGAGTAGCATTATTTATAGGTTTTTCATTGCAGATTATAGCACTGCAATATACAACTCCATCAAAAAATGCTTTTTTAACTGCTCTTAATGTAGTAATTGTGCCATTTATAGCATTTGTTATTCTAAAAAAGAAGATAGGTGCGAAGGGAATTATCGGAGCTATATTGTCAGTAATTGGAGTTGCACTTCTTTCGCTAAACGGCAATCTTACGCTTGGTTTAGGAGATGCACTCACGTTGATTTGTGCAATAGGGTTTGCATTTCAGATTTTCTTTACGAGTGAATTTGTAAAGAAATATCCTGCTTCTGTATTAAATATGGTTCAGATGATCACAGCGTTTATTTTATCAGCTGTCAGCATGGTTGTTTTTGGAGAAACTGATTTTCAGGTAACAACACAAGGGTGGTTAAGCGTGCTATATCTGGGAGTAATAAGTACGACTTTGTGTTATTTATTACAGACTGCATGCCAGAAATATGTTGATGAGACAAAAGCGGCAATTGTACTTTCCATGGAATCAGTATTTGGAACGATATTCTCAATCATTATTCTTCACGAAATAATTACACCTCGAATGGTAATCGGATGTGTAATTATACTGGCAGCTGTAATCATATCCAACTTGTCTGATAAAAAAGGAGAAATAAGTAATGAAGAAATACAATGCAGTAATATTTGATTTAGACGGAGTAATATGTCATACTGACAAATATCATTATGAAGCGTGGAAAAAAGTTGCGGATGAAATAGGTATTTATTTCGATCAAGAGATTAATAATCGACTCAGAGGCGTAAGCCGTATGGAAAGTTTTGAAATAATTCTTGAGCGTTACAATGGTGAATTAAACGAATCAGAGAAAGAATTCTGGATTACAAAGAAAAACGATATTTATAAAGAACTTTTGAAAAATATGAACACTTCCGACTTATCCGAGGAAGTAAAAGCTACTTTGGATGGATTACGTGCAGCTAATCATAAGCTTGCAATTGGATCATCCAGCAAAAACGCAAGATTTATACTAGGTCAGTTAGGACTTGGAGAATACTTTGATGCAATTTCTGATGGAAATAATATATCAAAATCAAAGCCAGATCCAGAAGTATTTATTAAAGCTGCAGAATATATAAATGAAGAACCATCTAACTGCCTGGTTGTCGAAGATGCAAAAGCTGGACTAAAGGCTGCTATAGCTGGTGGAATGGATTGTGCAGCAATTGGTGATGCTGTTGCATGTGGCTTGGGGACATATAATTTGACGACTTTTTCTGATCTTATAACAATAACATCAAATCAGAAGGAAGATGATGACAATGAACAATAATTTTTTAAACAATCTTCTAAACAGCATTTCAGTATCAGGATATGAAGAGCAGGTACAGGACATTGTTGAAGAAGAAATGAAAGACTATGTAGATGAAGTACGTCGCGATGAAATGCAAAATGTAACCTGTGTAATAAATCCAAACAGCGATATTAGAATTATGTTATCAGCGCATGCAGATGAAATTGGTCTTATGATTTCAAACATCAGAGAAGATGGAAGACTGCAAGTAATTGATAGAGGCGGAATTGTTCCTTCAACATATCCTGGACACGCTATTTCAATTAAGACTTCAAAAGGAATAGTTTATGGTGTTGTTGAAGCGTATAGGGAACTATTTAAAGAAAAAGATTTGGGAACAAAGCAGTTTCGGATTGATATTGGGGCTAAAGACCGTGAAGATGCATTAAGTTATGTAAGTATTGGAGATCCAATTGTACTGGATACAACTATACGAAAACTGGCAAATGATAAATTTACTGCACGTGCACTCGACGACCGACTTGGCGTTTATATTATTATGGAAGCTATAAAAAGAGCTAAAAAACAAGGTTGTACGGTTGGTGTTTACGCAGCTTCTACTACAGGAGAAGAGACAACTAAGACAGGAGCATATTGGACAAGTACACGTATAAATCCATCTATGGCAATTGTAGTAGATGTTACTTATACTAGTGATTGTAGCGGAATGGATCCTGCTGAAATGGGGACAGTTCTACTTGGTGGTGGCCCTGTTCTGTGTAATAGTCCAATAGTTGTAAAAGCGTTGAATACTAAAATGGAGGAGTGTGCAAAAACAGCTGGAATCCAAATTCAGAGAGAAGCTGCAAGCAGACTTAGTTATACAGATGGGGATAAAATACATTTTTCTAATCAGGGAGTACCTACGGTGCTCGTGTCAATCCCACTGCGTTATATGCACATGCCCGCAGAAGTTGCAGATGAAAAAGATGTGGAAGGTTGTATAGAATTAATTTCTCAATTTCTAATAAAATACAAATAATTTTATTACTGAAAGAGAAAAGGCTACCTTAAATAGAGGTGTCACTTTATTTGTAAAGTAAGCGTCAAATCTGACGCTTATGCACATCGGAAGGATGAGTTCTTATCGGAAGAAACAGTAAATGATATCACATAGACACAGGAACTGTGATATACTGTGCCTATGTAAAATAAATGCGTTTTATAAATTCCATTCAAGTTTGTCTGACTAACAATAATTTAATAATGAAATAATACAAGCACTTTCAGCATGAAATTATTTACATGGATTCGACAGCTGTTGCCAGCTATACGAAGCGAGGTGGCGATAAATTTATTGGAAGAAGGCTGTTAGATTGTCATAATCCAGCATCCAGGGATATAATACAGCAGGATCATCTTATTGGTACAACATACAACTATGACATGGATTCAAAAAAACAGGAAGGTAAGATAGATAGAAAATGTTATTAGAAGAATTTGACGCAAATAAAACTGCAATCATCAACCCGGATATGTGTGTGGAGAAGATTGAAAATTTTCCGGAAGTTACGATTTCCTGTTTTTCAGAAGAACTTTTCAATGAGGTACTGGAATTTTTTCGTGCAAAAGAAATAGCGAGTGTTCATTCTGCAAGTGGCTTGAATCCTATTTATGAAGTTACATATAAAGGAAAAAGATTTGCAATGTTCAAATCAATGGTCGGGGAACCTTTATGCGTGGGACAGTACGAAGAAATAATTGCAATGGGAAGTAAAAGACTGATTTTGCTTGGAAATTGTGGGGTATTAGATAAACGGATTGAAGATTGTGGAATTATTATTCCGATTAAGGCTGTCAGGGATGAGGGAACGAGTTACCACTATGCGAAACCATGTGACACAATTGATGTGAATCATAATTACAGGGATGAGTTTAAGAAAGTTCTGAAAGAGTTTGGATATCCTTATGTGGAAGGAATCACATGGACAACAGACGCCTGCTATAGAGAAACAAGGGATAAGGTGAATAAGAGAAAAGAAATGGGTGCGGTCTGTGTCGAGATGGAGTGTGCTGGAATGCAGGCACTCTGTGATTTCAGGGGAACAGAATTTTTCCAGTTCTTTTATGCAGGAGATAACCTTGACCATTCATCCTGGGAGCCAAGAAGTTTATCAGGCAGTGCAAGATTGGATGATAAGAGTAAAATCATGCTACTGGCCTTTGAACTTGGTCTTAAAATATTAGAAAAATTGTAGAAGGAATGATGGATATACAGTTAGCTACAGAGCTTAAAGGAAAACTTTGTCCTTTGCATGAATACAAATAAAAAATCTTAAGGTATGAAAAGAATAGTGTGTAGACGAATCGCATATGCTAATTAGGATTATGCGGATCTGCGAATTAAATGTAAGATAATGAGTGGGGATTTGCGTATCAAATGCGAGATGATGAACGGGGATTTGCGTAGGATACGCATTTACACGAACGGGGATTTGCGATATAATTTAGATTTTTTCTTTCTCCAATTACAACAGTTGACCGGAGTCAGACTGTATGAAAAGGAATCCGTGATTATATTTGATGAGGTTCAACTATTGCCGAAGGCAAGACAGGCAATCAAGTATCTTGTGGCAGATGGAAGATATAAATACATTGAAACAGGGTCACTTTTATCGATAAAGAAGAATACGAAGGATATATTGATTCCGAGTGAAGAACATAAGATATCCATGTATCCGATGGATTTTGAAGAATTTTTGTGGGCAGTTGGTGATGAAATCACGGCGGATACCATTAAGCTGCTTTTAAAAAGCAAAAAATCTGCCGGAAATGCAATGCACAGGAATCTGATGCGTATGTTCCGGTTGTATATGCTGATTGGCGGAATGCCACAGGCTGTAGAAGCATATTTAGAACACAATAATCCAAAAGGAGATAAATTAATCCGATTGAAGTAAAGTCTGGAAATTACAGAGGGCATAAGTCGTTAGATGTGTTTTGCGATAAGTATAGCAGCCGTATCAGAGACAAATATGTGGTTCATACGAAAGATTATAAATGGGAGAATGGCATCCATTATCTGCCGGTATATATGATCCCATTTTTGTAAAATCCTTACCATTTATGCTAAAAAAAGCACAGATTATGCAATTTTTCTCCATAAAAGAATTCTTATGTTAGGATTAAGACAAGTAAAGCGGAACATAAATGCAGAAAGTTATTCCGAAACTGCAAGGAAGAGCTCCGCAGTCCAGAGAGAAAGGGATTAATATTATGGAGAAAATCAAAAACTTATGGCTTGGATTTGCAGAAAAGCATCCGGGCGCATCAAAATGGATTCGTGAAGGTGGTTTATTTGTTATTGTAAGTAACCTTATCACAGTACTGAAATATTTTATGTTACTGTTTTTACCACTTGCATTTGCAGGGCTTCCAAAAGTTGATTTCGGATTCCCGGGAATCGACATTACTTTATTCGGAGAGACATTCAAATGGAACATCATCGGTTATGACGCTGCACACGGCGGACTTCCTTATTTCTGTGCATACATGATCGCAATGGTAGTTGGTGAATGTATTAACTTTCCAATCCAGAGAAGCTTCGTATTCCGCAGTAAAGGTAACATCTGGTATCAGGGCATGTGGTATCTGATCGCATTCTGTATCGTAACCTGTATCGTAAACTCCATCAACTGTATCTGGGTTGCTGTTGCAGGAATGTTCGTACCGGACTGGCTGTATAACATCGGAACGACCGTATTAAACGGTGGTGTATCTATGGTGGTATTCTTCTTTGTTAATAAAATCATCTTCCCGGAAGGGGAAGCAAAAAAAGCGGAAGCTTAAGATTTATGGAGCTGCTGTACTGAGAAATTGGTACGTAGCTCTTTTTATGTAGATTTTATTTTTGATTGTGGGTGTTGTTTTTGCTGTGTCAGCAGCAAAATTAATAAAAATTTTATTTGTTTCATAGTCTTTTTTATGATATTGTAAATTTACAATTCATTGAGATATGTGTGGCGTATCTTCTATATGGATTCAAAAATTCTTTAAAGTTTTCAATATGAATGGTTTCCCTCCTAATCGTACATTGGCAATTGAATAGGAACTTTACATTATGCTATAATATCACCAGCGAAAGGCGGTGATGGAAAGTGAATGAGGAATATATGCCAACAGATGTACAATTCAAGTATGAATTAAGAAAACACTTAACAGAACTGGAAAGAAAGCTTGAACTGCTTCGGAACGAAGAGTATGAAAAGCTTGAAAAAGAGTATTTGAAGGAAATACAGGATATTCAGACAAGTTTGGAAGATTAACAGAAAACAATATAAAAAAGAAGGTGTAAAGTCGTGATAGAAAAAGGGCTTTGCACCTTTTTCAATTGAATAGGAACTTTACATTATGTTATAATATCACCAACGAAAGGCGGTGATAGCATGGAGGATAATGGAATGACAAGAGAAGAACTTATCAGTTTGACAATTGACAAATATACGGATCTGCAGCGCATTAAAAAATCCAATGGCGGTGTGGAGAACAAAGAACTTGATTATCAGATTAAGGTCACACTTGCAAAGTTATCTTCACTTGGTATATCTGTCGAAGATATTACATTGTAGATTGTGAAAAATTTATCAGGGTGTGGAGCCAAAACTATGGCTTCGCACTCTTCTCATCTGGGAGAAGGTTATGTTAAAAATAGCAATCGTAGAGGATGAACGTGAGTGTCAGGAAGCACTCATCGAGCATCTGAGAAAATATGAAAAAGAGAAAAACGAAGCATTTATCGTAAGAATTTTTAATGACGGCATAGATATTCTGGATGACTATTCTGCGGACTATGACCTGATTTTTCTGGATATCCATATGAAATATCAGGATGGAATGACAACCGCAAAGAGAATCCGCGAAGTGGATGCGGACGCACAGATCGTGTTCATCACGGCGCTGGCGCAGTATGCAATAGAGGGCTACAAGGTAAATGCGCTGGATTTTATTTTAAAACCGGTTGTTTATGAGCAGCTTGCGATGACCATGGACAAAGTGCTGGCAGTAACGTCAAAGTACCACAAGGAAAAACAGCTTCTGGTTGCAGAAGGGGAACGAAAATGCAAGATATCTACCGAGGATATTTTATATATTGAGGTTGTGGGACATGATATGTTCTTCCACACAAAAGATAAGGTGTATTCAAAACACGGAATCCCTTTAAAAACAATGGCAGATGAACTGGCGGAATATTATTTTGTCAAAAGCGGGCAGTCACAGCTTGTGAATCTGCGGCATGTGGATGAGGTGAAGAAAGATACTGTTTATGTGGGCGGAACGCAGATATTTTTAAGCCGGAGCAGGAAAAAAGAGTTCTTAGAGGCATTTGCCGATTACGTCGGAATGGAGATTTGAGATGGAAGTGACAAGTTTTAATTTCCTATACATGTTAGAAATGCTGCTTCCGGCGATCGGACTTTGTATACCATTGAAAAAAAGAAAACATGGCATGGGAAAAGCGATGGCAATCATAATTGTGGGTACCTGTCTGCTTGGTGTCTTACCCATTTTTTACATAAAATACTACGGGACGGAAATGCAGCAGGGGATTTTGTGGGTGGAATCCGTCATTCTTATGTTTGTGTGGTTTGTTTTGATATGGGCGATACTGATTTTTTCAATCTATTTCTGTACGGAAAGCAGTATCTATGAGGCGATGTACATTTTTGCCTTAAGTTATGGTGTGGAACATATTTTTTACTGTATTCGGGTTCTCGTGGAACATTTTACAGGTGGAATCATAGGAAACAAACATCCGCTTGTATACATTCCGTGTCTTGCAGGCTCTTTTCTTCTGGCGTATTTCTGGTTTGCAAAAGGAACCGTGTATGAGGGAAAATACCCGATCGGGGCGATTTCCGCGACTACAACATCCGTTGTTTTAATGGGAATTGTGTGGGGACTTAGCATTGTTATGGACTATCTGGGGTATGCGCATATACATAGCATTTATGCAATCCTGTGTTGTCTGTTTATTCTGACGAATCAGCGGGAACAGATGAAAAGGGAGACAGAGCGCATCGAATTTTCACAGAAAGAACAGCTCTGGGAAAAGACAAAGCTGCGTTACGAGATGTCAAAGGAGAGTATCGCAGTTGTAAACCAGCATTATCATGACATGAAACATCAGCTCATGATTTTATCGACGATGAGTGATGAGGATAAGCGCAAGGCAAAGTTACAGGATATGGAGAGTAAAATTGCTGCTTATGATGCGGTGGTCCGAACCGGAAATGAATATCTGGATACCGTTTTAACCGAGAAAAAACTGACCTGTCAGAGTAATCAGATTTCCATGAGTTGTATTGCAGATGGGAGCCAGCTTGCGTTTATGGATGAGCTTGACCTATATACTTTATTCGGCAATGCCCTTGATAATGCGATCGAGGCAAACCGGAAAATTTCAAACGTACATGAACGCTGGATATCTGTGCAGATACAGAACAAAAAAGGAATCCTTCTGGTGGAGATTGTGAATCCTTATGAGGGAAGTCTGGTCTATGACAGTAACCATATGCCGGTTACGTCCAAGCAGGATACAGGAAGTCACGGATTTGGAACAAAAAGCATGAAGAACATTGTCGAGCATTACGGCGGTCAGATGGTCATAAAGACCGAACAGAACAAATATCTGCTCCGCATGATTTTCCAAAATCCGCATGGACGATAAAAACATATGGGAACCCGTACAATATCGGATTTTGCAAAAAACAACGGAATATGTCTCTCAAAATGCAGGTTACGTCCAAACCTGCATTTTTCTTTTCTTTCGTGTTATTTTTATGGTAAATAGAAGCAGCAAAACCTTTCATAGTCTTGAGTTTTGCTGCCGGAAGTGAATTTTTTAAGAGGAGGAAACTATGAGTAAAGCCAGAAAAATAATAGGAACAACAATACGTTCTGTGCTGATCATTTTATTTGCAGTGATCATCGCAGTCGTAAACACCATCCTTCCGAATTATGCGAGAATGATGGACAGTATGATCGGGGGGATCAACACACAGATTGATAATTCCGACGTAGATACAACAGGTCTTGATCTTACGTATAACAAAGCAGATTATACGACGGACAGTATCAAAGAAGCAGAGGCAGCGCTTCATCAGCAGATCGCAGATGAGGGGACGGTGCTTTTGAGTAATGAGGGAATCCTGCCAATGGCACAGGATACGGAGTTCAGCTTTTTCAGTGTAAATTCAGCAACTGTTTCCGCCAGTGATTCTATGCTGGGAGGAAGAAATCTGACACAGATTTTCGAGGACGCAGGAGCAAAAATCAATACAACTTTAATGGATTTTTATTCAGAGCAGTCGAAAGAATACGGACTCAGCTCCGGTTCGATCAGTTTTGGTGACGCAGAAGATTTTGCAATCCATGAAGTTCCGTTATCCGTATTACAGGAGAACACAGAGGTCATGGATTCGGTAAAGAATACCGTGCCGGTTTATTTCTTAAAGAGAGTGGCAGGCGAAGGCCGTGACATGCCGCGTTCCATGTACAATCATGCGGAGAGTGAGGAAGATAAGGCAAAAAGTTATCTGGAGCCTGATTCCACAGAGCTGGAAATTATTTCTTATTTAAATGACAACTTTGATAATGTGATTCTTGTAACCAATTCCAACGCTGCATTAGAGCTTGGTTGGGTAAAAGATTACGAGAATGTCAAAGCAGTGCTTTCCTGCACCGCAATCGAGTCCATTCCATACATTCTGACCGGACAGGTAAACCCATCCGGAAGAACGGTAGATACGTTTGCAGCAGATGCATCCAAATCTCCGGCTGCACAGAATTTTGGCGATTATCAGTATGTGGATGAGAACGGAGAACTGACAAAATATAACTATGTGACTTACGAAGAGGGAATTTATGTAGGTTACAAATATTATGAGACACGTTATGAGGATGCCGTTTTAAATCAGGGAAATGCAGGAGATTATGATTACACAGAGGAAGTGGTCTATCCATTTGGTTATGGTCTTTCCTACACAACCTTTGACTGGTCGAATATGCAGACAACATGGTCTGGTGACGAGTGCACCGTGACTGTTGATGTGGAAAACACCGGAGATATGGCAGGAAAAGATGTCGTAGAAATCTACGCACAGTCCCCATATACCGAGTACGACAAAGCAAACGGAGTAGAGAAAGCTTCCGTACAGCTTGTAGCCTACGGCAAGACAAGCGAACTTGCACCGGGCGAGAAAGAGACGGTAACCTGTACATTCTCCAAAGAGCAGTTAAAAGCTTATGATGAAAACGGAGCAGAGACATATATTTTTGACGCAGGTGATTATTACATCACAGCAGCTGCTAACGCACATGCAGCAATTAACAATATTCTTGCGGCGAAATCTGAGAAGCCAGCTCAAAAAGCAGAATTTGTATCTGTATACACACCAGATAACACAGACACCGATGTGACAACCTACGCAACAGATTCTTACTCGGGTGTGACAATCACAAACCAGTTACAGGATTGCAAGGCAGACGTAACTTATCTGACAAGATCAGATTGGGAGGGAACTTTCCCGACACATGACGGAGAGGCAGGAACTCAGATCAGTACCTGGGGAAATGAGATCAATGGTGAAGATGGAGTTTCCTATACATATGTGAAAACAGCGTCCGATGATCTGATCGCAGAGCTTGACAGCTTTTCAAGCGGTACAGATGTTGCGCCGGAGACACTTGCAGACACACAGATTGTCTATGGTGCAGATAATGGATTAACATTGATTAACATGAGGGGACTTGATTTTGACGATTCGCTCTGGGATGACCTTTTAGATGAACTGACTGCAGATGAAATTTATAATACGATCGGCGTGTCCGGTTATGGTATTGAATACATTGATTCTGTAGAAAAACCTTTTAATATTGATGCGGACACCGCAGCAGGATTGCTTTATGGTGGTACAGGAGCAATGTTCCCAAACGCAATGACGCTTGCACAGACATGGAACTTAGACCTTGCCAGTGAATATGGAACAATGATCGGAAATGAAGGATTGCTCGGAGGAGCTGATGGCTGGTATGCACCATCCATGAATATCCACAGAACACCATATTCCGGTCGTAACGGAGAGTACTATTCCGAAGATGCATTCCTCTCAGGAGCCGTTGCCTCCAGAGAAGTTTACGGAGCTGCTTCCAAAGGTATGTATACTTACATCAAGCATTTTGCATTCAACGATCAGGAAAACCATCGTGGTGACCGTGACGGACAATTCAGTGCTGCCACCTGGTTTAATGAGCAGTCTGCAAGAGAGATTTATCTTGTACCATTTGAGATGTGCATGAAAGTCGGCGACGTTACCTTAAATTATGTCGAGAAACAGGAAGATGGAAGCTATGCGAACGCATCAAAATCAATCCGTGCTTCACAGGGTGTTATGACTTCCTTCAACAGAGCCGGTGCAACCTGGGCAGGCGGTGACTATGGACTGATCACAGGAATCCTTCGCAACGAGTGGGCATTTGATGGAATCGTTATGACAGACAATGCCAATACCGGTGTATTTATGGATGGCTACCAGATGACAGAGGCGGGGGCAGATGTGAAACTGACAAGCCTTCCGGCATCTGCAAGATACAATTTTGACAAGAGTGATCCTGCAACTTACTACTATGCAAGACAGGCAATGCACCGTGTACTTTACACGATCGCAAATAGCAAGAGCATGAATGGCGCAATGCCGGGTTCCCAGATCAAAGACGGAATGAGAATTTCAGACAAAATCAAACTGGCAATTGATATTATCTTTGGTCTGCTGATCGTTCTGGAAGTTTACAGGATTTTCCGGTTGTTCAGACCGACAAAGAAAAAACTTGCAAAGCTTCAGGCAAAAGCTGAGAAAAAAGCACAGAAAAAACAGATGTAAAAGTCACAGGACTTCTTTACATCAATGTAAAATTTATGTAAAATAGTAAATACAAAAAGAGCAGAACTGCGATCATATCTGAAGTAGTTTTGCTCTTTATTTTTACTGGAAAATATGAGGCGATGGGAGACAGTGTATTTTTCGGGGAATAGCAAAGGAGAGAAAAATATGAGAAAAAACTGGGCAGCATTGGCACTCACAGGCATGTTATGCCTGACAACTTTTGCAGGAATACAGACTGTTTCCGCTGAGACAGCAGATTCCGCAAAACAGGTGGATATTGTATTCACACATGATACACATTCCCACCTCAACACATTTACGACCATTGTAGATGAAGCGGAAAAAGAAGTGGGAGGATTTGCGAGAATCAACACCTTGATCCAGGAGCAGAAAGCGAAAAATCCTGACACGCTGGTGATTGATGGCGGTGATTTTTCCATGGGAACCCTGATCCAGACTGTTTTTGAGACGCAGGCGGCAGAAATCCGTATGTTAGGCTATATGGGATGCGATGTGACCACACTCGGAAACCACGAATTCGATTACCGCTCCAAAGGACTTGCAAATATGTTGAACAGTGCGGCGGAGTCCGGGGATAATCTTCCGGCACTGGTTGTCTGCAATGTGGACTGGGAATCCATGGAGGCAGCAGGCTTAAGTGAGGGACAACAGCTGATCAGAGACGCATTTGATGAGTACGGGGTCAGTGACTATGTTGTATTGGAAAAAGGGGATACAGACATAGCTGTCGTAGGCGTTTTTGGTAAAGATGCACTTGCCTGTGCGCCGACCTGTGAACTCTTATTCAAAGATCCAGTCGAGGCGGTAAAAGAAACGGTCGAAGAGATCAGGGAGAACGAGGATGTTGATATGATCGTCTGCGTTTCCCACAGCGGAACCTGGGAGGACGAGAGTAAATCAGAGGATGAAAATCTGGCAAAGGCAGTGCCGGATCTCGATCTGATCTTAAGCGGTCACACACATACAACACTGGAAGAGCCAATAGTCCATGGAGATACCTATGTGGTATCCTGCGGTGAATATGGTAAGAATCTCGGTGAACTTTCCATGACACAGAAAGCAGATGGACGCTGGGAGATGACTTCTTACGAAATTGTGCCGGTCACAACAGACATTGATCAGGATGCAGAGACACAGAACGCCATTGATCAGTTTATGGATACTGTGGACACCGACTATCTGGCACAGTTTGGCTATACCAAGGATCAGGTGTTAGCGGAAAATGACGTGGATTTCTCCACACAGAAAGATCTGGAAAATATTCATGAGGAACACAACCTCGGCGATATTATGTCGGACGCCTATGTGTATGCGGTGGAAAATGCAGCAGATTTTGACGGTGTCCCGGTGGATGTGGCAGTTGTTCCAAGTGGCACTGTCCGTGACACCTATGCAAAAGGCGATATTACCGTGGAGCAGGTATTTAATTCATTTTCCCTCGGAATCGGGGCAGACGGAGTGCCTGGATATCCGCTGATCAGCGTGTATCTGACCGGAAAAGAGTTAAAGACGGCAGCGGAGATCGACGCATCCGTTTCTGATTTTATGACAACGGCGAGATTATATTGCAGCGGACTTGATTTTACTTACAATCCAAACCGCATGATCTTAAATAAAGTGACAGATGTGTATTTGGACGATGGTACACAGAGAATTGAGCTTGAGGATGATAAATTATACCGCGTGGTCGCAGACCTTTACAGCGGACAGATGTTAAGTGCCGTAACAGATATGTCTTACGGACTGTTATCACTGGTTCCAAAATACGCCGACGGAACACCGATCGAAGACTTCGAGGATGTCATTATCACAGAGAATGGAAAAGAGTTAAAAGCGTGGGATGCGATCGCAAGATACATGGAGTCATTTGAGGACACAGACGGCGACGGAATAGCCAATGTGCCGGAATACTATAGCACCACACATTACAGAAAACAGGTAGATGACAGTAGGAATATCGTTGACCTTGTAAAAAATCCAAATAAATTTACCGGAATCATTGTTGGTGTGATTGCAGTGTTGATTTTACTTGTCATTTTCATTATATTATTAATTAAGAAAATTGTGAAAAAAGTAAAATCCCGCAAGATGAAAAAGTAAAAAATTTTTCCGGTATCAGTGGATCATTCGGACATACGTTGAAAAAGAAGTTTACATAAGTCGGGATTGGCAGGGAGATTCAAAATGAGCGCACAGGACAACATGGAAAAGGTTCTCAGGGAATTACATGTCCTTTTATCAAAAAGCAATCCATATGAGAGAGATTCTAACTATCTGGTCGTAAATAAGAAAGAGATGCTGGATATTTTAAAACAGCTTGCAGTCTGCATGTCAGAAGTTATGGATGAGTATGAACTGACACAGCAGGGCAGGGAGCAGGCACAGCGGGAAAACCGGAAGATCGGGGAAGAAATCATCAATGACGCCAGAGCAAAAGCAGAGGATGTTTATGCTGCATCGGTTATGTATACGGATGAAGCGCTCCGTCGGATCCTTGATATTATGGATGAGGCGAATGAATCTGTAAAAGCAGTCTATGACAGCATGGGCGAAAAGCTTGCGAATGAAAGAAAACTGGTTTCCGGTGACAAGCTGGAATTAAAGAGTCTGCTGCAGGATCTTAAGGATACGGACAAATACATGGGTATTATTGAGGAGCGGAATAAGAAGATCGCGAAGGAGAAGAAATGGAAAGAAGAGGATACGGAATCTTCTCCTTATGCAGCAGTGAAGCCAGAGATCAAGATCAACCGCGATTATTTTGAACAGCAGGGAATCTCGTTTGAAGAACCGGAGGAAGAACAGCCGGAAGAAAAAACAGAGAAAGCTGCCCCTGAGATCAGCGTGAATCTGGATTCTGAGTACTTTAAGTGGAAAGAGCAGGAAGGAAAAGAAGAGGATTCAGAGGATGAGAAACAGCCAGAGAAAAAAGGATTCTTTGGAAAATTTATGAAATAAAAATTAATTGTGTACAACCTATTGACAAAGATGCCAATAGGTTGTATTTTATTATACATAAAGATTGAACACAATTAAATTGTAAGAAATATAAAAGGAGAGAAAAACAATGAGTAAATTTTATGATTTTGAAGCGGAAGATGTAATCTGACACCAATGCTTGAAAGTATGCTGACAAGAACACGGCCGGACTATATGGAGAGCGCAGATATCAAATGGAACTTTACAAAATTTTTAATTGACCGGAATGGCAACGTGGTAGAACGGTTTGAGCCGACAGCGGATATGGATGTGGTAGAGGAAAAAATCAGAGAAATTCTATAATGTTGTAAAAACAACGGAAATTCTGCTCCCAATTGCGTATAGTAAAGATACAAAAAAAGGAAACTATATATGAAAATAAATCGCACAGTATCATTGCCAAAAGGAGCGTAGGAAGTATGAATAGAGAAGAGCAGAAGCAAACCATTAAAGATTACCTGAAACGCCTCGGAGCAGGCGAGGAATTGGAGAGTGTCCGCGTTGATTTTGTGAAAAAATTTCAGTCGGTAGACGCGGCAGAGATCATGAATGCAGAGCAGGAACTTATCAAAGAGGGAACACCGATCAGTGAAGTGCAGAGATTGTGTGATGTTCATTCTGCGTTGTTTCATGGAAAAACAAGAGAAGAGCAGATCGCAAATGCCCCAAAAGCAACGGTAGATTCTATCCGGGAACAGAGATTTGCAAAGACGGCGGAGCTTGTGAAGATTCCGGGGCATCCGCTTCACACATTTACGTTGGAGAACGAAGCACTTGCCAAAACGATTGAAAAATGCCGGGAAGCCCTAAAGAATGGGCATGTAGAGTACAAGCTTATAGAAGAAGTCCGGCAGCTTGCAATCCATTATGCCAAAAAGGGAGATCTTCTTTATCCGCATTTAAAGGTAAAGTATGAGATCAGCGGTCCGTCGGATGTTATGTGGACGGTGGATGATGAGATACGGGATGAATTTGCTGCGCTGGCGAAAAAAGCGGATTCACAGGATGATGAGTGGAAAAAACGTTTCGAGGCGGCACTCACAAGAGCGGACGAGATGATCTATAAGGAAGCCAATATTCTTTTCCCTAATTGCGCATTTAACTTTACGGATGAGGAATGGTTTGGAATCTACCGGGACTCAAAAGACTACGCAGAGTGTTTTGGTGTAGAAAACGGAGTCTGGGAGGACGCAGAGAAGGCACAGGACGTAAAGATGTCGTCTATCAGTCAGGATGAGATTGTCATGGCAGGCGGTCACATGACCGTGGAGCAGCTGACAGCAATGCTGAATACCATCCCACTGGAGATTTCGTTTGTGGACACAGACAATATCAACCGCTTTTTCAACGAAGGTCCAAAAGTGTTCAAAAGACCGGGAATGGCGATCGACAGAGAGGTATTCTCCTGCCACCCGCCGAAGATTGAACAGCAGGTACGCCGTATTATTGAAGAGTTCAGAGCGGGAACGCTTGATAAAGTACCTGTCTGGATGGATAAAAACGGTAGAACCATGTTAGTCACTTATATGGCAGTCCGTGATAAAAGCGGAAAATATCTTGGAACCATGGAACTGGTACAGGATATGGAATTTGCAAAAGAATATTTTCAGAAATAATTAATAAGTAGAAATCTCCTTATGGGAAGCAGCACGATACTCGCGTGGTCTGCTTCCCATAATTGTTTTAAACTGCTTTGAAAAATAAGCTTGGGTTGGAAAAACCAAAATGGGAATCATTGTTTTGATGCCTCCGGCTATGATACAATATTGGAATCATAGATGGAGGCATTTTATATGAAGGTGGTAGTGGCAATTGATTCTTTTAAAGGGAGTATGACAAGTATGCAGGCGGGAAACGCCTGTAAAGAGGGGATTCTTGCGGCGGCGCGTGCGCATTGTGACGGTGGGGCAGCAGCCGTTAGGGACAGGAAACCTGCAGCAGATAATATGGATGTTGTCGTAAAACCGCTCGCGGATGGAGGCGAGGGTACGGTGGAAGCTTTGGTAGAAGGGATGAACGGAACCTATGAGTATGTGACCGTGACAGACCCGATGGGAAGCCACGTAAAAGCAAGATATGGTATTCTGCCGGATCAAACAGCTGTGATGGAGATGGCGGAGGCATCCGGCATTACACTTGTAAAAGAACCGTTAAATCCATGGAAAGCAGCATCCACAGGAGTCGGAGAAATGATTCTGGATGCAGTTCAAAAAGGATGCCGCAAATTTATCATTGGAATTGGCGGCAGTGCGACGACAGAGGGCGGCATCGGAATGTTATCGGCACTGGGCTATGATTTCATGGATGAAAACGGAGACATATTGCCACCGGTTTTTGCCTCGCTGGAAAAAGTGGTGCAGATAGAAAATAATCGTGTGCCGGAAGTGCTAAAAGACTGCCATTTTCAGATCGCATGTGATGTGACAAATCCGCTTTGTGGAGCGCAGGGGTGTGTTTACGTTTTCGGAGCGCAAAAAGGCGTGAAGGAAGAAGAAAAAGAGAGCATGGACAGGGCGATGCAGTCCTATGCGGCATGTCTGGAAAAATTTACCGGCAAAAAGTTCAGTGAAATTCCGGGCACAGGCGCAGCCGGGGGGCTTGGGTTTGCGTTTCTGTGGGGACTTCCAAACGTGGAACTGAAACCGGGAATCGATATTGTGCTTGAGGCAGTCGGGCTGGCAAGTGAATTGCAGGATGCAGATATCGTGGTGACAGGGGAAGGCTGTCTTGATTTTCAGACGGCGATGGGAAAAGTTCCGGTCGGTGTAGCAAAGACAGCAAAAAACTACAATTGTAAAGTGATTGCTTTTGCCGGAAGTGTGACAGAGGAAGCAAAAAAATGTAACGAAAAGGGAATCGATGCATTTTTCTCCATCCTGCCGGGTGTGTGTTCACTGGATGAAGCTATGGACACGGAAATTGCGCAGAAAAATATGCGGAATGCGGCGGAGCAGGTGTTCCGGTTGATTTTGGCTTGTGGGAAGGAAAAATCTTCTTTACATCCATAAATTCCTTTACTATAATCCACTCAAAGCATAATATTTTCCAGTATTTCTAAGGGTGCAGAGAGTTTTCAGATATAGAAATACTGATCTTGATAAGATTTTGTATCTTATTCTTAAGTTCATGATAAGCAGTTCATCAGAAAATCTATGCTTTTATTCCAGACAATTTACAAAAGCAGGATTTTTCTAAGAACTCAAGAAAGTCCTGTCATAAAACAGGAGGACTATCATGGCAGATATGAAAGCAATTATGCAGCAGCTCAGTATGCAGGAACAGTACGATGAGAATGCCAAGTGGCTGAATTCACAAAAACCGTTTTTGGCAAACATTCTTATCAGGACCGTGGACGACTTTAAGGGGATGCAACCGGAAGAAGTTGCAAAGTTGATTGAGGGAGAACCATCAGTTGGAAGGACGCCGGTAGAGGAAGGGTTTACCAATGAAAGGCTGGAAGATGAAACGATGGCGATTTCCGGCATGAATACAGAAAAGAAAGTGCATAATGAAGGTGTTACTTATTTTGACGTTTTGTTTTATGTCAGAACCCAAAATGAACTGGCAAAGATTATTGTAAATATGGAGTTACAAAAAGAAGAACCTGCGCTTTATGATGTGGAGATGAGGGGAATTTTTTATGCAGCAAGGGAAGTGTCTTCTCAGCTTGGCAGAGAATTTAAGAACCAGCATTATAATGATATGAAAAAGGTCTATTCTATTTGGATTTGTATGAACACAAGAGAAAATAGCCTGAATAAGATTGCGTTAAAAAATGAAAATGTGTTTGGACAGTCAAGGTGGAAAGACAAATATGATATGATTCATATTGTGACGATTCGGCTAAGCAGGAAAATGGATGAAGACAGAGGGCATGAACTGCATCGTTTTCTTGGAGCAATCTTTGCACAGGAACTGTCATTTTCGGAGAAAGAAAAAATTTTAGTCAAAGAATTTGGAATAAAGTTAGAGGGAGACAGGAAAGAGAGGTTGACAAATATGTGTAATTTGGGTGAAGGGATTTGGGAACAAGGAATTGAGCAGGGAAAAATATCTGGTATTATAGAAACATGTATGAAGTTAAATATGTCAGAAAATGATATTATTGAAAAAATAAAGGAGATCATGCACATTTCTGATGAAGAGGCAAAAAGGTACTATAAACAGGCTATGTAAGAAAATAGAATACAAACATAGGCAGAACTACTTCGTGAGGTCATTTCAAATTTCACGGAGTAGTTTTTTTGTGAAATAATTCCAAAATCCTTCATCCAAATCCAACCCTTCAATCGTTATAATAATCAGGAGACGTCCTACAAGAAAAATAATTACAGTTTCACAGAACAGGTGGACTGTAAAGGAGAATATCTTAATGCGCGAAGAGATACTGATAAAAAATTTGCAAAATGGGGATGCGTCTGCATTGGACGAACTGATCTCCATGTATTACCAGGAGATCCTGCGGTACTGCATCTGGCATGCGCCGGATCGCACACAGGCGGAAGATGCGGCACAGGAAACTTTTTTGAAGGCTGTGAAATATCTTGGAAATTTCGGATTTTCCGGTAAATTCAGAGCCTTTTTATATAAAATTGCAGCAAACACCTGTATTGATATGCAGAAAAATAAATGGAACCAGCATACCGCGTTGGAAGACTTACAGGAAGAACCGTCCTATGTGGAAAAAGATTTTAAAAACGTGGAGGAAGAGCTTGTAATCTGTAGTCTGGTAAAAAATCTGGAGCTAAAAGATCAGGAAATCGTGCTGTTGCGTTTCGGACAGAATCTGAAATTGCGTGAGATCGCAGAAATTGTTGGTCTGCCAATGCGTACAGTGCAGTCCAGATTGAAGGTAAGTTTAAAGGTGATCGAGAAGGAAATGAAAGGAGGAAATTTAAGATGAGCCGGAAAATGAAAGAAAAATTAAGCAGGGCATTTGAAACATATGATGTATGCAAATTGAACAATGTTGAGCATATGCAGGCGGTCGAAGAACCTGTGATACAACTTGCAAAAGCCCAGTTTCAGAAATCCTATCGAAACAAAAATAAATTCCGTGATTTGTTATTATGTCAACTAAAATTTTGCGGAATCAAAATGTGGACATTTGAGCTGTTAATTGCAATTATAACAAGCTTGATACTGAGAAATCTTTTGGCAGATCCGTATTTTATGACAACCAGAAAATTAGTGTTTTTTGTTGTCTGTTTTGCCATCGCAGTGCCGATGATGCTATTGCCGTTTTTGTACCGGTCGATACGATATCAGATGTTTGAGATGGAGAGTGTATCGGTCTTTTCCATAAAAACAGTTTTGTTTTCCAAATTTTTGCTGTTTTTCGGCGGCGAGGTGCTGCTTGTCGCATCCGTTTTGTTGGTTTTATGGAACACAACATCCATTACATTTGCAGAGTTGGCAGGTTGTATTCTGATTCCGTTTTTACTTGCCAACGATGGTTACCTGTTGTTGTTGAAAAAAATAAAATCAGAAAAGCTGTGTCAGAGTTTTCTGGGATTTGGAATTGTATTAATCGCAATCATAGTAATAAGTTTTCGTTTAACAGAACAGATGTTATGGATGCGGATGACACCGGCAACCGTTGTGTCCATTCTGGGGCTTGTGCTGTACGGAGTGTATCAGAGTATGACGCTTTTTAAAAAATATGAATGAACTTTACGCGAATCGAAAGGAGGAATGAACCTCATGAAATTAGAAGTAGAAAACATTACAAAAAAATACAAAGATAAAACCGCAGTAGATAATGTCTCCATCACATTCACCCCCGGAGTCTGGGGATTACTTGGGGCGAACGGCGCAGGAAAAACGACACTCATGCGCATGATCGCAGGGATCATGGAGCCGACCGAAGGAAAAATCCTGTATGACGGAGTGCCAATCGAGACGTTGCAGGGAGAGTACCGTCGGATTTTCGGCTATCTGCCACAGGAGTTTGGCTTTTACCCGGAATTCAACGTGCAGGATTATCTGGAATATATGGCGGCGTTAAAAGGCATGCCAAAAAGGGAGGCAAAAAGAAAGATCGATGAGTTGTTAGAACAGGTAAGTCTATCGGAAGTGCGTAAAAAGAAGATCGTGAAGCTGTCCGGCGGCATGAAACGGAGAGTTGGGATCGCACAGGCACTTTTGAACGATCCGGAAGTATTGATCTTAGATGAGCCGACCAGCGGACTGGACCCGGGAGAGCGTGTGCGTTTCCGTAATCTGCTTTCGGAGTTCGCGAAAGACAGGATTGTTGTCATCTCCACGCATATCGTGTCGGACGTGGAATATATCGCAAACCAGAACGCGATCATGAAAGATGGAAAAATCATCGAAAACGATACGACCGAGCAGTTAGTGCGACTGGTAGATGGAAAAATCTGGGAGTGCAAAATTCCATCTTCTGATCTGGTGAAATGGGAGCGTGCATTAAAACTGATCAATTTAAGAAATGAGGCAGATGGAACCACATCGATCCGTTATCTGTCTGACCAGGCAGAGACGCCGGATTCGGTTTCGGCAGTGCCACGGCTTGAGGACTTATACCTCTGGCTGTTTCCACAGGAAGGAGAGGTGCGCTTATGAGATTACTGGCACTTGAGATAAAAAGAGTTTTAAAAACAAAACGGACATGGATTCTGATTGTGGCTTCCGTATTGCTGGCTGTGTTTATGGCATATATCCCAATCACATTTGTGACTGTGCAAAAGACGGACGAATCTGGAAATTACGTGGAAATCACTGGAAAGGATGCAATCAACTATTACAAAAGTAATATGGTGCAGGGAGTTGTGAAACCGGAAATACTGAGAGATGCGGTGCGCAGATATCAGGAAGTATATAAAACATATGATTCTGTCTATGGGGACAATATTCCGAGTGAAGTATACTATGAAAAATTGAGCGCTTATCAGCCATATATCCGGGGAATCAAGGAGGCGCTGGCAGACCGGAACAATGGAATGTCACCGGTGATCGCGGACATTTCGATTGATAAAGTTGGGGAATACTATGACTTATTAGAGAGCAGACTGGCATCGGTTATCGATATGGAGCAAACCGGTCATCCGGCTGCAAAAGAGGTTGCACTCTCCAAATTTGCAAAAGTACAGCGGCCATACGAGTATTACTATGGCGCTCCGAGCGACTCCATGGAATATGAGACGTTTTTCATTTTCCTGATCACAATCCTGTGTGCGGTGATCGTGGCACCGATTTTTTCAACCGAGTATCAGACAGGAGCGGATGATATTATCCGCTGTACGAAAAACGGAAAGAGGAAGCTTGCAATCATAAAAGTTGCTTCGGCGTGTCTTATCGTGGGGATGCTCTATTTGTTGTGCGGCATCACATGGATTGTCGTGACAAATAGTCTCTTTGGATGGGAGGGAACGAAAACCTCTATCCAGCTGAGCTTTTCTGTGACGACACTGCTTCCTTACAATGTTGGTCAGTTACAGTGGGCAAATCTGCTGGGAGGATTTTTATTATTCTTGTCAGCAATCTGTTTTACCTTACTGCTGTCTTCCCTTGCAAAAAGCAATGTATCGGCTCTGGCACTGGCGTTACTTTTTGTTCTGCTGCCGTTTCTCGTGTATACCGTGATGCCTGGACAACTCGGCGACTGGCTGCAGACACTGCTTCCGGGCGCAGGAATTGGACTTGGCAATTCCCTGCTGTATGCAATGACCAATTTTGACTTCCTGCATCTTGGAAGCGCGTCCTTCTGGAATACGGATGTGATGCTTATGCTGGCGTTGGTGAAGATACCGTTATTTATTATGTTTACGATCGTGGTATACGACCGGAAGAGAATCCGGTAAAAACAAAAGCTGGAAAAATGTCACGAATAATGTTGCAAAAATACATATAAAATTACGGAAAAATGTTACAAATATGCGACAAAAACGAAAGAAAAATGTTACATGAAGTCTTGAAATACTTTGGAAAAATGTTAATATGAATGTAAGAAAAGGGAATCCTAACATTCGGAGGGCGTGACATGCTAAAAAGAAAAGTATATCAGGAACTTTTAAAATGGAAAGAAAATACAGAAGGGAAAGCGCTGTGCATTATAGGCGCGAGACAGATTGGCAAGACAACTCTGATCAGGGAATTTGGAAAAAATGAGTATGAACATTTTGCAGAAATAAATTTTGTGACAGATGAAAAAGCAGCAGATATTTTCAACGATAAACTGACGGCAGAGGCAATTATTACGAATCTGACCGCATATCTTCAGACACCACTGGAACCGGGAAAGACACTGATTCTGTTTGATGAGGTGCAGGAGTGTCCGGCGGTACGTTCAGCAATCAAATTTCTTGTGGAGGATGGCAGGTTTGACTATATAGAATCGGGTTCTCTGCTTGGAGTGAGGTATAAGGAAGTGAGATCATATCCGGTTGGCTTCGAGCAGATTTTACCAATGTATCCGCTTGATTTTGAGGAATATCTGTGGGCAAATGGGGTGCAGGATAAGACGCTGCAGTATTTGAAAAACTGTTATGACAGAAGAGAAAGGGTTTCTGACTCCGTGCATGAAACGCTTTGCAAATTATTTTACAGTTATCTTGTGGTCGGGGGCATGCCGGAAACGGTTCAGATTTATATTGATACGCACGATATTGCAAAAGTTGTGCTGAATCAGAGAAGTATTCTGAATTTATATCGGCTTGATATTGCAAAATATGCTGAAGGCAGCGACAAAGCGAAAATCAAAGCAATCTTTGACAGTATTCCGGCACAGCTCAATGAGAAAAACCGCAGATTTAAGTTAAACAGTATCAATGCATCTGCCAGACATATCCGGTACGAGGACAGTTTTAATTGGCTTGCGGATGCAGGAGTGGCATTGCCTTGCTATAACGTGACGGAACCACAGGCTCCATTGCAGCTAAGTGAGAAAAGGAATCTGTTCAAACTATATATGAATGATGTGGGACTGCTTTGTGCTTCCTGCATGGAAAATATTCAGTTTGATCTTTTGATGGGAAATGTCGAAATCAATATGGGAAGTATTCTGGAAAATGCTTTTGCACAAAACCTGAAGTCAAATGGATTTGAGCTTCATTATTATGATTCCAAGAAAATTGGAGAACTGGATTTTGTTTTACAGAAAGGGCTGCATACGGAGCTTGTGGAGATAAAATCTGGAAATGATTTCAAAAAACATCTGGCAATGGATCATGCAATGAAGGTGGAACAGTGGGAGTTCGAGCAAAGTATTGTTTTCTCAAAATCAAATATTGAAAAAGAGGCAGATGTTTTGTATCTGCCGTGGTATATGATCCTTTTCTTCATGCAGGAAAAAGAGCCGGAAAAACTGATTTATGAGATTGATCTGAGCGGACTGTAAGGTGAAATTTTATTCGGTCACGGCTGACTCGGTTGCAACCGAATAAAAATTGACTTCTTCGTAGATGATAATTATACTGAGTATATCAGCTGCTAATATGCAACATATTAGTTTGACAGAGCGAAAGTTTATCTATAGGGATTGTCAATTTTGAAAAAGAGAAAGACGGGCGTATTATGAGAAAATTTTACGGCAGGGAGACAGAGAGAAAAAAATTGTATTCCATGTTTCAAACAGATGGTCAGATGATCTTTCTGATCTATGGACGAAGAAGGATCGGAAAAAGTGAACTGATCCGGCAGGTGCTCAAGGAAACAGAACTGAAAAGTATTTATTACGAATGCAAGCAGACAACGGAACAGAATAATGTAGACAGCCTTTCTGAACTGGTAGGAGAAGCATTCGATTTTCCAAAGCCTGCATTTGCCGATATGGAGAGCCTGCTTCGGTTCTTATTTCGGACGTCGGAAAAAGAGCCACTTATTCTTGTTTTGGATGAATACCCGTATCTGCGTGAAAATGTAAAAGGACTGGACAGTGTGCTGCAGTCTGTGATCGATGAATACCGTGACCGTTCTAATATGAAGCTTATTATCTGTGGTTCCTATGTAGATACGATGAAAGAACTTCTGGAAAAACAGAATCCACTCTATGGCAGGATTGACCTTACACTGAATCTGAAACCGATGGATTACTATGAGTCGGCACTATTTTATCCTGATTTTTCGGATGAGGATAAAGTGAGGATTTACAGTGTGTTCGGCGGAATCCCTTATTATAACCGGCTGATCGATGGAAAGAAAAGTGTAAGAGAGAACATCATAGATCTGATCGCATCACCGGGAGCGCGTCTGGAAAACGAAGTGTCAATGTATTTAAACTCGGAAATATCAAAGATCACAAATGTCAATGAAGTGTTTGAAGCGCTGGCAAAAGGTTTTTCCAGATACAAGGACATTCTTGATCAGTCACATGTTTCGAGTGGTCCTGCGCTTGTGGATGTACTTGACAAATTGATACGTATGGATGTTGTGGACAAAATTACACCGATCAATGATGAAAATAATCGGAAAAAATCGGGATATTTTATTTCGGATAACCTGTCATTGTTTTACTATAAATATATTTTCAGAAATTCATCCCGCATGAATATCATGGATTCAGATATTTTTTATGACCGCTATATTGCAGAAGATTTTGAAACAAAATATGTCCCAAAGGTTTTTGAGGATGTGTGCAGGCAGTACCTCATCCGAAGAAACCGTAAGGGATTGATGGATGAAATTTTTGAAAAAATAGGAAAGTATTACTATGATGATCCGGTGGAAAGAAAAAATGGAGAGTTTGACATCGTCACATTAGATGATAAAGGATATATTTTCTATGAAGCAAAATTCCGGAAAGAACCTGTGACAGAGCAGATGATTGAGAAAGAGATTGTGCAGGTAAAACAGACGGGATTGGAATGTTATAAATACGGATTTTTCTCAAAATCCGGGTTTGCGTGCAAGGAACGGGAAAATCGCAGTTTGATTGAATTGAAGGAGCTATACCGATAAAAAACCTGCCTCACAGACAAAGGAGGTCTGTATGATTAAAATTATAGGAGAAAAATTAAAAAACATCCCATGGCAGGACAGACCGGTGACAGTCCTTGCATTTGCGCAGGTGGACGAGCTGATTTCTTACATAAAAGAAAATTCTCTTTGAAAGAACATTCCCGTGGATTCGTCATTGTGAATAAAAAACAGCAGAATTTTTTGCATGGAAATTGGAAAAAGTGATCTATTTTAGTGAAAATACTTTCTAAAAAGTGTATAATGATTGAAAATAAACTGCAAGGAGGCTATGCTACAGACATGGACGAATATGCAAAGTCGATCATTCCAATCATTGAGGCAAATTATGAAAAGTATACAGAGACAGAGCGGTATATCGCGGATTACTTTTTAAAGCAGGCAAGACCGGAGCGGCTGTCGGCAGAAATAGTGTCAAAAGAGCTTTCCGTTTCCGTGGCGTCGTTGTCACGTTTTGCAAAAAAATGTGGTTTTGGCGGTTACCGGGAGTTCACGTATGAATTTCGTAATTCCTATGTGGAAAAATCTGCTGTGGAGCAGCAGCAGTCCAGACTGGTTTTAGATACCTATCAGAATCTTTTGAACAAGATTTACAGTCTGCTGGATGAAGGACAGATTCACCGGATCGTGACAGAACTGAAATGGGCGAGACGCGTTTTTGTCTGCGGACGTGGCAGTTCCGGCTTGGCGGCAGAGGAAATGGCGACAAGATTCCGCTGGATCGGTATAGACATGACAGCGCTTCGGGATAATGAGGATATGAGGATGCAGTCTGTTTTTTTAAACCGGCATGATCTGATGATCGGGCTGAGCTTGAGCGGTACAAAATCAGAGATTTTGTATATGCTCGACAGAGGTTTTCAGCAGGGGGCAAGGACTATGCTTATTACGGGGAAAAACCGGCAGACCTATGAGGATTTTTGCAATGAAGTATTGTTGGTTCCTTCTCTGCAGCATCTTAATCATGGGAATCTGATTTCACCGCAGTTTCCACTGCTTTTGATGATTGATATTTTGTATGCAGCCTATGTGAATGACGACCGTATGCGTATTGAGAAGATCCAGAGAGAAGTACAGCGCACATTGCGCGGAAATGAAGACAGATAGGAGAGATTGAAAATGAAAATTATCAGAACCAAAGACTATCGTGACATGAGCAGAAAAGCTGCAAACATTATTTCAGCACAGATGATCTTAAAAGATGACAGTGTACTTGGACTTGCAACAGGATCTACCCCGATCGGAACTTATGACCAGTTAGTAGACTGGTATAAAAAAGGAGACTTGGATTTCTCTAAGATCACAACGGTAAATCTGGATGAATACAAAGGACTTCCAAAAGAAAATGACCAGAGCTACTGGTATTTTATGAACAAAAATTTATTCTCCAGAGTCAACATCAGACCGGATTATCATTTCCTTCCGGACGGAACGAATCTTGACAGCGACAACGAGTGCGAGAGATACGAGAAACTGATTGATTCTCTTGGAGGTATTGATCTTCAGCTGTTAGGACTCGGACGTAACGGACATATCGGTTTCAATGAGCCATGCGATTCTTTCCCACAGGATGTTCATGTTGTTGATCTGACAGAGAGTACGATCGAGGCTAACAAACGTTTCTTCGCAAGCGCAGATGACGTTCCAAAACAGGCTTACACAATGGGTGTTGGAACTATCCTTCGCGCAAAAGCAATCCTGCTTGTAGTCAGTGGAAAAGATAAGGCAGCAGCATTAAATGCAGTCGTAAACGGACCGATCACACCACAGGTTCCTGGCTCTGTTTTAAGACTTCATCCGAATGTAATTATTGTTGCAGATGAGGATGCTTTATCTGAGATGAAATAAAATGCTATAAGAGTTTTTTACAAGTCAGGTTTTGAATGTAATAAAAAAGAAAAATCGTGCAGAAACATAATATTTTGTCTGCACGATTTTTCTTTTATTTGCGTTTTACAAAAACTTTGCCACCATGGCAACACTGGTTTTATCGCGGGCGATTTTTGCAAGCTCGCGGTTGTCGAGCAGATAACGCATGATAAGCGATTCGGCAACGAATAACTCACTGACCTTGACCGGGATACTGCCACCATCCAATGGTGTTTCCAGGGCACCGCACAGGAGGACGACATCTGCAAGTGCTGTGCCTGGTGCATCCGGATAGTGCGTGATCAGGATGATCTTTGCACCGGTCTTTTTGGCAACGGATAAAGTGTCCATCATGTCGTGCGTGGAGCCCGAGTAGGAAACGAATAAAATGACATCACCTGGACCCATGAGGCTTGCGGCGATCAATTGCGTGTGGCTGTCACCACAGTTACGGAATTTATTGGAGATCGTGGCGAAGCGCACCCAGATGTCATTTGCCAGAACCCGGCTGCCACCCTGACCGAGACAGTAAACGGAGGTTGCGCGCTGCAAGAGAAGGGCAGCCTCGTCAATTGCGTCAAAGTCAAGAACACTCATAGTGTTACTGATCGCAGCCTGAAAAGAAGCACATACGTTGTCACATAATGAAGATGTCGGCATGGATGGATCTAAAGAATAGGAAGAAAACGGTGTCGGCGTCACATTTGCCTGTGCAAGTGAAATCTTCATTTCATTATAACCTTCAAATCCGAGTTGTTTACAGAAACGGTAAATTGTGGCTTCTGCCATATTGCAAGCTTTGGCAAGTGAGGAAATCGATAAAAACTGCGCTTCCTCGGCATGCTTTGTCAGGTAATCTGCGATGATCGTACCTGATTTGGTGAGTGAATCCTGCTTTTCCGCAAGCAGATCCCAGAAATTCTTATTAATCATAATTTAATCCCCTGTAAAATGAAGCAAGTGTTACTGTTCACACTATGTTTTACTGCGTAAGCAGGCGTTTACAGAAACACTAATATTTACTATATAAAAGTATATGTCAAAATGAAATACACTGCAAGATAAAATCATAAAAATGAAAAATATTTTCACACAAAAACAAAAGGAAAATGGATGAATATGCGGAATTGCAGGTATAAAATATACACTTAGCACTATTTAAAAACTGATATGCACGGATTTATGTGCAAATGTACCATATTTTCAAAATGAAATTAGTACAAAACGTATATGGACAAAATGAAAATATTTTTCTAAAATATAATTACTTCGAAAGATAGAATCTTTTAAGAAAAGGAGAAGAAGAATATGAAAAAGAAAGTTTTGGCTACCTTACTGGTGGGAGCAATGGCAGCAAGCTTATTAGCAGGCTGTAGAACAACAGTTGAGACAACAGGAAGCAGTGACACAACAACAGCTCCTGAAAAAACTCAGACAACAGAGACCGCAGAAGCAGGAGAGGCAGGCGGTTCTGATGTTTCGGCAGACATTACCTTATGGACATATCCAATCGGTGAATGGGGCAATGCAGAGACAGTTGATTCCTTAATTCAGGATTTCAACAAGGAGTATCCGGGAATCAATGTGACAGTGGAATATCTTGATTACACAAACGGTGATGATCAGGTAAATACAGCGATCGAAGGTGGACAGGCTCCAGACCTTATCATGGAAGGACCGGAACGTCTGGTTGCAAACTGGGGAGCAAAAGGATTGATGGTTGACTTATCCGATATCCTGGACGACACAGATAAATCTGAAATTTATGAATCTGTATTATCCGCATGTGTGAACAAAGAGGGAGCTACTTATGAATATCCGCTTTGTATGACAGCACATTGTATGGCAATCAACAAAACAGTATTTGAGGAAGCTGACGCTATGCAGTATGTAGACGCTGAGAACCATACATGGACAACAGATGATTTCTTCAAAGCAATGGATGCTGTTTATGCTCACACAGGTCAGACCGTAGGTGCTGTTTACTGTAGTGGTCAGGGTGGTGACCAGGGAACAAGAGCCCTCATCAACAACCTTTACGGTGGAACATTCACAGACGCAGATCACACAAAATATACAGCAGATTCCGCTGAGAACGTAAAAGCAATCCAGGCACTTGTTGATTCCAAAGCAATCGGATTTGATGCTTCTATCGCAGGTGGTGACGAGATCAACTTATTCCGTCAGGGTGTTTTAAATGTAGCATTCTGCTGGAACATTGCACAGCAGTTAAACGCTGACAACAACGATGCAGGACTTACAAACGATGGCGATGAGATCCTTTTCATGGCATTCCCATCTGAGAAAGCAACAGACACAAAACTTTGTGGCGGTATCTGGGGATTTGGTGTATTTGATAACAAAGATGCAAACAAGATCGAAGCATCCAAACTCTTCATTAAATACATGGCAGACAGTGCAGAAGGAACACCAGACGCAGTTCTTTCTTCTACATACTTCCCGGTACGTGATACTGTAGAAGGCAAAGATTTAACAGGTCTTTACGGTGATGTTCAGACAATGAGCGATTACAGTACATTAATGCAGTACCTTGGTGACTACTATCAGGTAACTCCAGGCTGGGCAGAAGCTCGTACAGCTTGGTGGAATATGCTTCAGCAGGTTGGAAGCGGCGCTGATGTCCAGACAGCAGTTGATGAGTTCGTTGGAACAGCAAACGCAGCAGCAGCTAACTAAGCAGTTCGTATAGCAACTAAATAAATGATAAGTGGAATCCCCTCCTCGCAGGAATACCGGAGGAGGGGATTTTTAGCCAAAAAGTTATGGAAAGGATGGTGTTTTCTTTGAAATCAGCAGTAAAACCATCAAAGCGCAGCCGTGTATTGGTAAGAAAAGAAACGACCGCTGCATATCTTTTTTTACTTCCTAGTTTGATTTTCTTTCTGGGATTTGTAATTTTTCCAATTGTATTATGTGTGTGGACCAGTTTTTTTGATTCAACAATGAACTCTGCGGATGTTTTTGTTGGACTTGCAAACTATAAAGAATTATTTCAGGATAAAGTTTTCCTTGGGGCGTTGAAGAACACTCTTATTATCGTAGTGGTTTCCGTTCCGATCACATGTGTTTTTTCCTTATGGGTATCTTCCGTGATCGTAGATCTGAAAGGATGGGCAACCTCCTTATTCAGAATTGTATTTTATCTTCCGGTTGTAACTGGTTCCGTAGCAGTTACCGTTGTATGGAAGTGGATGTTTAACAATTACTATGGAATTTTCAATTACCTTGGTACAAAGACAGGAATCATCGACCAGAACATCAACTGGCTGGGTGATGAGCGTTATGCACTTGCATGTATCATATTGATTTTGCTTACAACTTCTGTTGGCCAGCCAATCGTACTTTATGTATCTGCACTTGGTAATGTGGATGCATCCTTGGTGGAAGCGGCAAATGTAGATGGAGCTACAAGCCTTCAGGCTTTCTGGAAGATCAAGTGGCCACAGATTATGCCGACCACATTATATATTGTTGTTATTACAACGATCAACAGTTTCCAGTGTTTTGCACTGATCCAGCTGCTGACATCCGGTGGACCAAACCACAGTACAGACACGATCATGTATTACATTTATTATTCTGCATTTAAACTGTACCGTTACGGATACGGCGATGCAATGGGCGTTGTCCTTGCAATTATGATCGCAATCCTGTCCGCAATCCAGTTTAAACTTGGAAATTCGAATGATTAGGAGGAGGGTTACAGATATGGAAAACAAAAATAGTACAAAACATCCTTCTGCATACAAGATCATCAGCATTGTTGTAATTGTGATACTGGCAATATTATTTACCTTCCCATTATATTGGATTATCACAGGTTCCTTTAAGACAAACGCAGCGATTAACTCCACAACGCCGATCTGGTGGCCAAAAGAGTGGACACTGGCGAACTATCATAAGTTATTCAGCCGTCAGACCGCACCGCTGTTCCAGTTTAATATTCCATTTAGCAGCCTGATCACAGGAAGCAGGGATTTGAAACTGACACTGACAGGACCGACGGTACCGGCTGCAGTCCGCTGGCTGATCAATACCGTATTCATGGCGATCATGTCCATGATCCTTACCTGTATCACAGCATCCATGGCAGGATATGCGCTTGCAAAGAAGAGATTTGTGGGACGACAGTTACTTTTCACATTGATCGTATGCGCAATGGCATTACCAAAACAGGTTATTTTGATCCCATTACTTCGTGAGATGTCAAGCCTGAATTTATATAATACGATCTGGGCGGTTATCTTCCCAATCGTAGGATGGCCGTTTGGTGTGTTCCTGATGAAACAGTTCTCGGAGGGTGTGCCTTCTGAAATGCTGGAGGCAGCGCAGATCGATGGAGCGAGTGAGGCAAAGACATTTTTACAGATTGTAGTACCGATGATCAAACCGGGTATCGGAGCACTGGCGATTTTTACATTCATCAACAGCTGGAATGATTACTTCATGCAGTTGATCATGTTATCAAGCACAAGCAACCTGACGATCTCCCTTGGTATTGCCAAGTTACAGGCTGAAAATGCCACAGATTTCGGTCTGATCATGGCTGGTGCGGCACTGGCAGCCCTGCCGATCATCATCGTGTTCCTGTTATTCCAGAAATACTTTACAAAAGGAATTACAATGGGAGCTGTAAAAGGCTGACAAACTATCCTTCTTGTTTAAGAAGGGCGGTATAAAAAATAGGACAAAAATCTAACAGAGGAGTGAAGATAAAATGAAAGATATTACAAAATATCAGGGAGTCATTCCGGCATTTTATGCCTGCTATGACGAAAAAGGAGAAATTTCAACAGAAGGTGTCAAAGCATTGACACGCCACCTGATCTCAAAAGGAGTAAAGGGTGTATACGTTGGCGGTTCATCTGGTGAATGTATTTACCAGCATGTGGACGAGCGTAAAAAAGTGTTGGAAGCAGTTATGGAAGAAGCAAAAGGAAAACTGACCGTCATTGTACATGTAGGATGCAACAATACCGCAGATAGTGTGGAACTTGCGGCACATGCACAGAGCGTTGGAGCAGATGCAATCGCTTCGATTCCACCAATTTATTTCCATTTACCGGAGTATGCAATCGCAGAATACTGGAATGCAATGAGCGCAGCAGCACCGGATCTTGATTTTGTTATTTACAACATTCCACAGCTCGCAGGAACGGCATTATCCATGAACCTTTTAAAAGAAATGTTGAAGAATCCGAATGTGATCGCAGTGAAGAACTCTTCCATGCCGACGCAGGATATCCAGATGTTTAAGGCAGAAGGTATCAAAGAACGTGGCGAGAATGGATTTGTTGTATTCAACGGACCGGACGAACAGTTCGTATCCGGACGTGCGATCGGTGCAGACGGAGGAATCGGTGGAACATATGCAGTTATGCCGGAATTATTTGTAAAAATGGATCAGCTCATCCGCGAAAATAACATCGCAGAGGCAATGAAGATCCAGTACAAAGCAGATGCGATCATCTACAAGATGTGCGAGGCAAAAGGAAATCTTTACGCAGTCATGAAAGAGATTTTACACAGAATGTATGGCTTAGAACTTGGAAGCGTCAGATTGCCGCTTGCACCTTTAGCACCGGAAGATGAGGCTGTTGTTGTTGAGGCTCAGAAGATGATCGAGGCAGCGATCAAAGAATTATAATAAGAGAAATACATACAGAAATATGCCGGGGTGTACGCACTGCTTCGGCTTATTTCTGTATCTGCAGAAAAAATGATGCAGCTGCCAATGTACGGATTTAAAATTAAGAATAAGATTTACAGGACAATTTCGGGAGGAGATACAAAATGGTTACAGACAGCTTACAGAATCTGGAGCAGTATCGTGGTTTACATAAAAATATGGATACCGTCATTGATTTTTTGAAAAAATGTGATCTGACTGCACTTCCAGACGGAAAAACGGTGATTGACGGAGAACGGGTTTTTGTCAATGTCATGGAGGCAGACCTTCGGGAGGCAGAAGGTGCGGAGTATGAATATCATAAACGTTATGCAGATCTGCAGATCGATATCAGTGGAAGTGAATACTGGGAGTGGACAGACAAGGCAGAATTTACAGATACATTTCAGGAAGCTTCGGACTGCGGACTTGCAGCAGGCAGAAGCAGATGTGGCGGAACGCTGGGGGACGGAAGCTTTGCTTTATTCCTGCCGGAAGAATTTCACAAACCAAGCTGCAAAAACGGATCACACACACATGTGAGAAAAGCAGTTATTAAAATTGAGATGTAATTGCAGGAGGAAAATAAAATGGATAAACAGGCATTATTTGATCAGATAAAAGGCGGATTGATTGTTTCCTGCCAGGCATTGGAGCATGAGCCTTTGTATACAAAAGAGGGCGGCATCATGCCTTTGATGGCAAAGGCTGCAGCACAGTCCGGAGCAGTCGGAATCCGTGCAAACACAGTACGTGACATCACACAGATCAAGGAAGCAGTAGACCTTCCGGTTATCGGTATCATTAAAAAAGACTATGAGGGAACACCGATGTACATCACGGTTACCATGAAAGAAGTGGATGAGCTGGTGGCATGCGGTGTGGATATCCTTGCGGTACAGGGAACAAGCGCATTAAGACCGGATGGAAGCACGGCAGCACAGTTTATCGAGGCAATCAAGGCAAAATATCCGGAGCAGCTTGTGATGGCAGACTGTGCAACCATCGAGGAAGGAATCGCATGTGCCAATGCCGGAGCCGATTTTGTCGGCACGACCATGCGTGGATATACACCGGAGACACAGGGCTGTGATGACATCGATTTTGATTTCATCCATGAACTTTCCGAAAAATGCCCGGCAAAGATCATCGCAGAGGGACATATCCACTATCCGGAGCAGGCAAAGAAGGCACTGGAGGCAGGAGCTTTTGCACTGGTAGTCGGCGGTGCGATCACAAGACCGGCGGAGATCACGGCAAGATTCGTGGCAGCGATCGAAAAATAAAAAAGGAGAAATTATGAGAATTGTGGCTGTGGATATCGGGGGAACAATGATCAAGTCCGGTCTCTGGAACGGAGAGACATTCGTGGAGCTGCGTGAGACAGAGACGCGTGCATCGGAAGGCGGAGCGGCACTGATGGAGCGTGTCAAAGGACTAATCCATTCCTATCACGATTTTGAAGCGATCGGGATCAGCACTGCCGGGGAAGTGAATACGGAAGATGGAAGCATTTTTTATGCGAACAGCAATATTCCGGGATACACAGGCATGCCGGTAAAGCAGATCATGGAAGAGGAATTTTGTGTGCCTGCCGCAGTGGAGAATGACGTCAATGCGGCGGCTCTTGGCGAACTCCGTTCAGGAGCAGGCACTGGATGCGATGATTTTTTATGTCTGACCTATGGAACAGGTGTCGGCGGAAGCATTGTGATGAACGGAAACGTTTACCCGGGGGCTTCTTTTTCTGCCGGAAGCTTTGGCGGAATGGTGATCCATCCGGAAGAAAAGGCGGGAACGGACAGTCTGGAGGGCTGTTATGAGCGGTGCGCTTCCACGACCGGACTGGTCAGACGTGTAAAAAAAGTCGATGGATCTCTGGATAACGGCAAAAAAATATTTGCGGCAAAGGACAGACCGGAGATCAAAGAGCAGATTGATGCGTGGATCGACGATATCTGCACAGGTCTTGTAACGCTATGCTGTATTTTCAATCCATTCAGGATCATTCTTGGAGGAGGCATCATGGCGCAGGAGTATGTGCTTTCGGAGGTAAACCGGAAGGTGAAAGCGCAGATCGCACCGGGACTTCGGATCGTGGAGATCGTTCCTGCAAAGCTTGCAAACACGGCGGGCATGATGGGAGCGGTCAGCCTTGCGGAAAAGTTACTTGCGCAGTAAGATGATCGTGTACAATATATCTGTTTGGAAAAAGATTTTTTAGATGACAGCACAGGGAGGATGAGACAATGAATCAGAAAAATATATTATGTTTTGGAGATTCCAACACTCATGGATATAATTCCAAAACCGGAGGACGTTTCACAGTAGAGGAACGCTGGACAAAACTTTTACAGAGAAAGTTAGGCGATGATTACTATGTGATCGAGGAGGGCTTAAGTGGACGGACCACGTCTTTTGACGATCCTGTTTTTGAAGGATTGAGCGGATTGAATGCGATTTACCCGTGCATGATGACACATGAGCCTCTCGACCTTGTGATTATTATGCTTGGTACAAATGATACAAAAGACCGGTTTAATGCAAATGGATTTATTATCGGAAAAGGTCTGGAGCGCCTGACACAGAAAGCGATCGACACGCATGCTGCATGGCGTAATAAACCGAATATTCTGCTGGTAGCCCCACCGCCAATCCACCCGGATTATGCAAAAACAGCTGTTGCAGGAGAGATGGGTGACAAATGCGTGGAGCGTTCCAGAGCACTTGCCAAAGAATTTAAGGATGTTGCAGACCGGTTAGGATGTCATTTTATAGATGCCGGTTCCATACCGGGCATTGAGATGTATCCTTATGACTGGATGCACTTAAGCCTTGACAGCCACAGGATTTTTGCGGAGTATCTGGCAGAGTATCTGCCGAAGATTGTGTGATAGATGTTCTATTTTGGATAATAACCGGATCATCAGGACAAAATATATAATTGAAAGAATAGAAATGGTTTCATGAGAATTTTCATGAAACCATTTTGTCTTGCGTACAGAACAATAATTTGACAATATTGTCTTATACACAGAACAATAATATATCGATATTGTCTTATACACAAAACAGAAATATATCAATATTGTCTTGCACACAGAACAAAAATATATTAATATTGTCTTATACACAGAACGAAATAATGGTAAAATTGTCTTACAGACAGAAAGGAGTGCCGTATGAACAGAGATTATTTAAAGCAGATTATGATTGACCAAAAGGAAACTTATTTAAATAATCCAATGATAAAGAGAGACTATCCATTGGAAGACAATGTAAATTATTGCTTTGTTGGAATTAGAAGAACTGGAAAATCCTATATGATGTATCAGCAGATTAAGCATTTGCAGGAAAATGGAATTCCTCTCAAACAGATTGTTTATGTAAATTTTGAAGATGAAAGACTTTTGGAACTGTCAGCAGACGATCTGAACCTGATCCTGGAAATCGGACTCGAAATGTCTGGCGCGGACAATAAACCATATCTTTTTTTGGATGAGATTCAAAACGTGGAAGGCTGGGAAAAGTTTGTCCGCCGGATAGCAGACATGAAATATAGAATTCATATTACTGGAAGCAACAGCAAGATGCTAAGCAGTGAAATTGCATCTACACTTGGCGGTAGATTTATGATAGTAGATATATATCCATATTCGTTCCCGGAATATCTGGCTGCACAGGGGAAGGATAAAAATTATCTGGAAGTGCTCAGCACAAAAGACAGGGCAGAAGTAGTTGGAATGTGTGATCAGTATGTAAAATACGGTGCTTTTCCGGAATTGGTCGATATCAGAAACAAGCGGGAATATTTAAATAGCATTTACCAGACCATTTATCTGGGAGATATTATAACCAGAAATAAAATAACTAATGATTTTGCAGTAAGATTGATTTTGAAGAAGATTGCGGAATCAGTTACAAAACCATTGTCCTTTAACAGGCTGAGCAACATCTTAAAGAGTGCAGGAGCAGTACTCGGAAAGCAGACAGTGATTAATTATGTCGGTTATATGATGGACTCTTATATGTTGTTCACATTGCAAAATTATGCGGCAAAGCTGGTGGAAAAAGAGACTTCGCCAAAATATTATTTTATGGATACCGGCTTGTTAGGGCTTATGCTTATGGATTGCAGTTCAGCGCAGTTGGAAAACCTGGTCGCAATAGAACTGATTCGACGTTATGGACGGGAAAATGTATTTTATTTTGAAAAAAACGTTGAAATTGATTTTTATGTTCCAGAAGAAAAACTTGCAATTCAGGTAAGCCTGCAGGTCTTAGACCAGATAGATACAAGGGAACGGGAAATCGGAGCATTTGTAAAATTAAAAAACTTTATTGGTGATGCAACCTGCTTACTGATTACAAATAGTGAAGAGGAAGAACTTGACTATGAAGGAGTTCACGTAAGCGTTGTTCCGGTCTGGAAGTGGCTATTGCAGAATAGAAAACAGGATATATAAAATTATGTAAAAAATAAAACGGCAGATGTATTGAAATTACATCTGTCGTTTTATCATGAGCTTACAATAACCTGTAAATAATAATTGCAATCACAATTCCCAGAATACCGGCTACTGTGATATCAACCGTAAATCCGAATGTCAGAACCAAAATCCCAAGATCCAACACCATCGGATTGACAAATCCAAAACTCTGACCGTAATTAAGCCAGCTTAAAGCAGGAACGCCCGCACATAACTTTCCGATAAGACCGCCTAACACGACACCGACAAGGATCAGAAGGACTAATGCCCAGTTATTTTTTCCTAATACACCTCTGCTCATATTCCATTTCTCCTGAGTTCATTATTTTAAGTAATCACTGATACGTAAAATACTATCCATATTATAAAATAGATTCTGAAATTAAGATATATTTTTTGCAAATTTATTTATGTCCCTGTCTGTAGCGGATGAATGATAGCACGGCAAAAAGCAGGATCACACCGACTGCCATTGTGAGGAATACGTTCTTTGTGAATCCGGCAACCAGATAGGCGGCCACGCAGCAGCCACCGACCGTCAGAGCGTAAGGAAGCTGTGTGGATACATGGTCTACATGGTGGCATTGTGCACCGGCGGAGGCCATGATCGTTGTGTCGGAGATCGGTGACATGTGATCTCCGCAGACAGAACCGGCAAGGGAAGCTGCAATACAGACAACGAGCATCGGATCTGTTTCCGGGAACATGGCGGTAACGATCGGAATTAAAATGCCAAACGTTCCCCAGGAAGTACCGGTTGCAAAAGCAAGTCCGCTTCCAACCAGAAATAATATAGCAGGGAAAAGTGAGGTTGCAGTCATATTGCCGGAGAGCATGCTGCTCACAAAGGCGCCGGCTTCTAATTTTGTACTGCAGAAACCGCCTAACGTCCAGGCCAGGACAAGGATCAGGATCGCAGAAACCATCATCTTAAATCCCTGCGGAATACACTCGGCAAATTCACTGAATGTGATCACGCGGCGTGGCAGGTATAGCAAAAACACAAAGACTAATGTAATGAAGGAACCCATCACAAGTCCCATGGATGCATCGCAGTTTGCAAAAGCGTTGATGAAGCTCTCGCCCTCAAAGAATCCACCTGTATAAATCATGCAGATAATGCAGCTCGCAATCAGGAAAATGACCGGAAGAACAAGGTCGATCACTTTTCCCTTTGCGGAAATAATATTTTCTTTTACATTTTCATAATCATTTTTGCCGGAGAAAAGATCACCTTTTGCAGCATTTTCTTCAAACTTTTTCATTGGACCATAATCAAGACCAGTCACACCCATGAAAATTACCATCAGAATGGTGAGCCATGCATACAGGTTAAATGGGATTGTCTGCAAAAACAGAGAGAAACCATCTCCGTTTGTGTATCCGGTGACTGCGGCAGCCCAGCTTGAGATCGGTGCGATAATGCAGATCGGAGCTGCAGTTGCGTCAATGATATAAGCCAGTTTCGCACGGGAAATCTTCTGCTTGTCCGTGACAGGACGCATGACATTTCCAACGGTCAGACAGTTGAAATAATCATCGACAAAGATCACGACACCGAGCGCAAATGTGGAAAGCAGTGCGCCGGATCTGGTCTTGATCTTACTTCCTGCCCATTTTCCGTAAGCGGCAGAACCGCCTGCTCTTGTCATCAATGCAACAATAATGCCAAGAAATACGAGGAAAATCAGAATGCCGACGTTCCACGAATCCCCAAGCTTTTCCATCATAACTTCAAAAATTGCCTCGATCGTTCCAACCGGACTGAAATTTGTATATAAAAGAGCTCCGGTTACGACACCGATAAATAACGACATATAAACTTCCTTTGTGATCAGCGCAAGCACAATGGCGATCACCGGCGGAAGCAGTGCCCAGACAGTACCAACAAAATCCATAATTCCTCCTTGTTTTTTCGAAGAAAAAATCCGAGTCCCATTGGACGAGGAGAGGATTTTTCCTCCTTGTTTTGCGAAGCAAAAACTCCGAAGCGTTGCCCCGGAGCCAATATTCTATAATAAGTATATATGATTTTGTGTGAAAAGGAAACAAAAATTTGCTTTAATTGATAAAAAATACAAAAATTTAGTAAAAATATACAAAATGAAGGTCTGCAATTCTACAGATCATCAGACTGTCCGCAAGGTATCGGATAGACAGATTTCATTCCGGTAGAGATCAGTTTGCTGATAAGTCTTGCCATCTCCTCCGGCGTCTCCTTTTTGCCATGAGCCAGCCATGACTCGATCAGACCGGAGCAGCCGGAAACGAGAAAATTGCTGAAATATTCATAAGTTGGCAGAAAATCAGCTGAATGATGCGCAACCATCCATTCGTGTATGTATTGGTGTTCAAACAATTTCTTGATCTTGACAGAAAAAGAAATATCGCCGTTGGGACTCAGCAGTGCACAGCACAGATTAGAGTTTTGGTCAATGATCTGAAAAATTTCGACAAACAGCGGATAAGGAAAATCCGGAGTATGATCCGGGTGATAATTTTTGAAGACCTGCTCAAACTGTTCTAAAAGCCCCTGCTCGGTCTGCTCCAACATATCATAAATATCTTTGTAGTGCAGGTAAAAAGTGCCGCGGTTGATGTCAACAGACTCGCACAATTCTTTTACGGTGATATCCTTGATACTTTTTTTCAGCATAAGGGAGGTGAGTGCGTGTACAAGCAGATAGCGGGTACGCTTGATACGGCGGTCCGTTTTTGTTTCCATATATAATGTGAGATCCTTTCATATAAAATGTGATGTTATTGTCTGGTATTTTTTCTGGAGTTATGATTAAAAATTTATAATCCTAAAAATTTTCTGAAATAATCAACACAGTGTACATAATATGTCAATTAACAAACAGTTTTGAAAAATATGTTTATTGAGTAAACCAGATGCCCTTATTATAATAATGCAGTATAAAATAATCAACACAATGTTAAGTATAGTGAAATGAATCAGCGGTAAAACAACTGCTGTTTTGCTGCGTAAGAAAAATGATTCAGATGTAACATGAAAGAGGATGAATATGGAAGAAAAACAGGAAAAAGAAAAAGGGAACTTCTGGCTTACCGTCGCTTCCTTTATTGTAAATAAGCGGAAAGCGATCGAAATTCTGTTTGTTTTGGCAATGATTTACAGTGTTCTTTCTATTAATAAGGTGCAGGTCAATCAGGATATCACATCCTATCTGCCGGCAGACAGTGAAACGAGGATCGGGCTGTCACTGATGGAGGAGCAGTTCACAACTTATGGCAGTGCCAAAGTCATGGTCTCGAATATTACCTATGCGCAGGCGGAAGATCTGGTTGACGATCTGGAAAATATTGAGGGCGTGAAGCAGATTGAATTTGATGATTCCAGGGATCATTTTACAGGTGCGGATGCGCTGTTTAGTGTGACGTTTGACGGAACGGAGGATGAACAGATCAGCAAAGATGCGCTTGAGGAAGTAAAAGAGACACTGGATGGTTATGATGTCTATGTTTCGTCCTCTGTCGGTGAGGAGGAGCGCAGTGCAGAGTCTCTTTCGCAGGATATGAATATTATTCTTGTGCTGGCGGTTGTCATCATTGTTGCGGTGTTGATGCTCTCCACAAAAGCATATCTGCAGATCCCGGTATTACTGATCACATTTGGCGTGGCAGCAGTTTTAAACATGGGTACAAACTACTGGTTTGGAACGATCTCATCTGTCACAAATTCCATTGCCGTTGTGCTTCAGCTGGCACTGGCAATCGACTATGCCATTATTTTGTGTGACCGTTTCATGGAAGAACATGAGACGCTGGATGCAGAGGAAGCGGTGAAAGTGGCACTCTCCAAGGCAATCCCGGAGATCAGCTCGTCTTCCCTTACCACGATTTCCGGCATGGTTGCGATGATGTTTATGCAGTTCCGGCTGGGCTACGATATGGGTATCATTTTGGTAAAAGCGATCATACTCAGTCTGGTTTCCGTTTTCTTCTTAATGCCGGGTGTGCTTTTGATTTTTGCAAAAGGAATTGATAAAACCCATCACAAATGTTATGTACCAAAAATTACGTTTGTAGGCAAATTCGCAAATCTGACCAAATACATCATTCCGCCGGTTTTTATCGTGTTTCTGGTATTTGCATTTTGGGAATCTAATCACTGCCAGTATATATATGATACGAATTCCATTGTCAGTGCGAAAAAGAGTGAATCGAAAATTGCAAGTGAAAAAATTGAGAATACCTTTGGTGCCAGCAATCAGTTGGTTGTCATGGTTCCAAAAGGGGATTATGATTCCGAGAAAAAGGTATTGGGAAAAATTGAAAAACTGGATTATGTAAACTCGGCATTGGGACTTGCAAATGTGGCGATCAATGATGATTATATGCTGACGGATAAGCTGAACCCAAGACAGTTTGCAGAGTTGACGGATCTGGATGTAGAAGTTGTACAGATTTTGTATACAGCATATGCATACAATGAGGAGCAGTATGGTCCGGTATTTACAGGCATTGATGATTATGAGGTGCCGATCATTGATATGTTCCTGTTTCTGTATGACCAGTATCAGGAAGGATATGTGACATTAGATGCAGATCTTGACGATCAGCTTACGTCCTTATATGACACGCTGCATGATGCACAATTACAGCTGCAGGGAGATGACTATTCCAGATTTGTATTAGATCTGTCACTTCCGGCGGAAGGGCAGGAAACCTACGATGCGATGGATGAGATCCGGGGTATTGCGGCGAAATATTTCGGAAAAGACAATGTCATTCTGGTAGGAAACTCCACGAGTGACCATGATCTGGAATCTTCCTTTGCATCGGATAATATCGTGATCAGCGTATTGACGGCACTATTTGTTATGATCATCCTGTTTTTCACGTTCCAGTCAGCGGGGCTTCCGGTGCTTCTGGTACTCACCATACAGGGAAGTATCTGGATCAACTTTGCAGTTCCGGCAATGAGAGGACAGACAATATTTTTTATTGCGTACCTGATCGTGTCTGCAATTCAGATGGGTGCAACGATCGACTATGCAATCGTTATTTCCAGCAGATACATGGATCTGAAACAGAGAATGCCGATCAAAGATGCGATTACTGAATCTTTAAATCAGGCATTTCCAACTATTTTTACTTCCGGAACGATTTTGACCTGTGCAGGATTTTTGATCGGTGAGATTGCATCCGATCCGACGGTTGCCTCCATTGGTGTGGCTTTGGGACGCGGTACGTTAATTTCCATTATTCTGGTTCTTTTTGTGCTGCCGCAGATTCTGCTGTTTGGTGATTTTATCATTGAGAAGACAGCCCTTGCCATGAATATTTCACGTCCGCAGAAGGAGGTTGCCGGAAGAGTGAGGGTGACCGGACATGTAAAAGGTTATGTACAGGGAGAGATTGATGCAGATGTTTCCGGTGTATTCCAGGGACAGATGAAAGTGTCGTTAGATTCGCACATACCGGGCAGACATGGAGAAGTCACACATGACGATACACAAAATCCAATGCTGCCGGGAATGACGCAGGATGAAAATGTGGCTGCAGAATCAGAGACAGCCGCAAAGGAAGAGCAGGAGGAGAAAAAGTCATGAAAAAGATGAGAATGAAAGTACTTGCCCTGTGTTTTTCCATGACACTGACCGTTTCTGCTCTGGCAGGAAACGGACGGTTGACCATACAGGCTGCCACCTCACAGGAAAGCAGTGGTACAAAAGAAACCACAGAAAAAGACAGCACAACGAGTGCGGATACGGCAGAAAATAAAAATCAGATCATCGAAATTGCCGATGAAAAGGCATTTGAAGAGTTTTTACAGAACTGTCAGTATGACAGCTGGAGTGTTGGAAAAACGGTAAAACTTACCCATAATATTGATCTTTCGAAGGTTGATTTCAATGGTGTTGCATATTTCTCTGGAGATTTTGAGGGCGGCGGTCACACGATCAGTAATGTGGAGCTGCAGGTAAAAGGCTCTGATCACGGATTTTTCCGTTATCTGGGTAAAAGTGCAGTTGTGAATGATCTGAAGATCTCCGGTAAGATCACTTCAGAGGGAAGCTGTAAAAATATTGGCGGAATTGCCGGCGTGAACTATGGTACGATCGGGAACTGTTCCTTTGAAGGAACGGTCAATGGAAAAACAGCAGTCGGAGCGATCGCAGGGATCAACAAACCGACCGGAAAAATTGTAAACTGCAGGAGCAATGCAGCAGTGACAGCCACCAATCAGACCGGAGGAATCGTTGGAAATAACGAAGGACTTGTGTCAGAGTGTACATCGGAGTGCAGCATCAATACAGATGAGCTGAAAACCACGATGGATATTGGAGGCGTTGACATTGGTACATTAAATCTCACAGGGCGTGTAATAGACCGGAATGATATGGGCGGAATTGTGGGTGTTTCGACCGGAATTGTCAGTGAATGCATCAATCAGGGAAAAATCGGTTTTGCACACACGGGTTATAACGTGGGTGGAATTGCCGGACGCCAGAGTGGAAAAGTCATCGACTGCCACAATGAAGGGGAAATCTACGGACGAAAAGATGTAGGAGGAATTGTTGGACAGGCGGAGCCGTATATAGAATCGGAGTATCTGGATGATAAGGTAAATCAGGTGCAGGATTCGGTCAGTTCCATCAACACGACCGTAAGCAACATTGCTTCGACCATGAGTGATACCTCCACAGCGGCAAAGACCTATGTGGACAATCTGTCGGAGCAGTACGATAATTCTTCGAAAACTTTGTCGGAATCTCTGGGTTCCCTCTCAGATTCCATCGGGGAATCAAGCCCGGAAGCGCAGCAGTACATGAATAATATTCATAATTCTCTGGATAAAATAGATAGTATCCAGGGAAACAATCACATTTTAAACAAAGAACAGGCAGAGGCGGTTTCAAAAGAATGGCAGAATATCAACAGTAATCTGTCCAACATTCGTGGAACAATCTCCGATTCCAATAAAACGGCAGAAGATTTTGTGGATGATATTTCCAATCAGATAAAAGAAAAAGATACGAACGGCGATATTGATAAGCTGACGAACACAGTGGATGATGGAATCCAGTCTGTCACAAATGATGTGCAGAAGATCAGTAAGCAGATCAAAAGCATTCAGAATACGGTTGGAGATACGCTTTCTGTGGTGACAGGAGATGAGGAGTATATGGAAGATATCTCGTCCGCAGCCAGCGCAAAAGATACAGATGGTGTTGTTTCGGGAAGTGTAAACCGTGGAACGGTCAATGGCGATCTCAATGTGGGTGGAATTGTCGGAACGATGAACATTGAATATGATCTCGATCCGGAGTTTGATCCTGATCTTACAGATTCTACGGACATTACACTCCGTTCTACCGTGAATAATGTTGTCATCCGCTGTAGCAACTATGGGGAAGTGACTTCAAAGAAAAACAGTGTCGGTGGTATTATCGGATTAGAAGAACTTGGACTGGTCTATGGAAGTGAAAGTTATGGCTCTGTGAAATCTGATACCGGGGATTATGCCGGAGGCATTGCAGGAAACAGTGTCAGTGCAATCGCCAACAGTTACAGTCTCTGTAATGTAAATGCAAAGGATTATGTCGGAGGCATTGTCGGAAGCGGATATACCGTGAAAAACTGTGTTTCTGCATCTACGATCGCAAGTGATGGGGAAGGTCTTGGAAGCATCGCAGGAACTGTGTCTGAAGAGGGCGAGGTAAAAGGTAACATTTTTGTGGGCGATGACCTTGATGGAATTGACAACATCAACTATGCTGGGATTGCAGATGAAAAAAGTTATGAAGAGGTCATGAAACTTGAGAATATTCCGGAAGGATTCCATAAAGTGAAGATAATTTTCCGGGCAGAAGATAATGTGGATATTGTAAAGACAATCGCATATAATGGAAGCTTCAGTGAATCTGATCTTCCACAGATTCCGGAAAAAGATGGTTACTATGCAGTCTGGCCGGAGGATCTGGTTGGAAAACCAATGAAGGAAAATAAAACGGTGGAGGCAGAGTACAGCCGTTGGACAGAGAGTATCGTGGGAACGGAAGTGATAAACGGCGCAAAAACAGAAGATACAGCTAGTGAAAGTTCCGATACAGAAAATGAAAAAGCAGTTTTTCTTCTGGAAGGGAAATTCTATGATGACACTTCCATCCCGATGGCAGAGTGTGACACAGATCTGCCGGACGGAGATGTCGTGTATGCTTACAACTGGAGTCTTGAACATTTGCATGACAAAAAGTATGATACAGTAAAAGCACATTTTTATGTACCGGACACTTCAGGAAAAAATGAGATCTGGTACAGAGAAACAGGCAGTGATGCATGGACATTGGCAGAAACCACAGAGGACGGCAGTTACCTTGTGGCAGACATTCCATATGAGGCAGCGTTTGCACTGGTACATACGGCGGCAGATCACACCTTGTATTATGCCGGCGGCGGTGCAGCGGTTGTATTGCTTTTGATCGTACTGATCATAAGAAAACGCCGGAAGCGTGCACAGAAAAAATAAAATGATTTGATGGGATGCGCATTGAAACATTTACATAGAAATGCTATAGTTAGTGCATTCTTTTATGACAGAGAGGCAGTTATGATATTTGAGACACATGCACATTATGATGATGAAAGTTTTAACGATGACCGTGAAGCATTGATCCGTTCCCTGCCGGAAAAAGGGATTGGCAGGATCATCAATGTCGGGGCTTCGATAGAGACAACAAAGACAACTCTGGAACTTGCCGCAAAATATGATTACATTTATGCAGCGGTGGGCGTACATCCAAGTGACATCAGCGGGTTGAATGAAGAGACATTTGCCTGGTTAAAAGAGCAGGCATCTCTTCCAAAGACCGTTGCGATCGGTGAGATCGGACTGGATTATTATTGGGATAAAGAGCCAGAGGTGCAGAACGCACAGCGTTACTGGTTCAGACGGCAGATGGAACTTGCCAGGGAAACCAACCTTCCGGTGATCATCCATTCCAGAGATGCAGCAGCCGATACTATGGAAGTGATGAAAGAGGTTCACGCAGAGGAGATACCGGGTGTCATCCACTGCTATTCCTACTCTAGAGAGATGGCACAGGAATTTATCAAAATGGGTTACTACATCGGTGTCGGTGGCGTTGTCACATTCAAAAACGCAAAAAAACTAAAAGAAACAGTGGAGGCAATCCCATTGGAGCGCATTTTGCTTGAGACGGACTGTCCTTACATGGCACCGGAACCGCACCGCGGCACGAGAAACGATTCCTCAAATATTCCGTTTGTGATCGCAAAAATCGCAGAATTAAAAGAAATCACAGCGGAGGAGGTCGAGCGTGTGACGGAGGAGAATGCGGGAAGGTTATTCACAAAAGTGTCTTAACTCCACAGAATCCTTCCAGAACCGTTTCGGAATATTCTGTGCCTGTAATTCGGGGTTGGTACGTGCTTCAATCGCAATGCTGTCGAAAAAGGCCAGCCACAATTTCTGGAATCTTGCTTCATTTTCAGAATAGTTCTGAAGAAGTTCGGTATTGATGTCCGAAGCATCTACAAGCATATAATTCTTTCCGGCGCGGTGGACTGCCGCAAGCTGGTGGGTTTCATCGTAAATCATAAAATTTTCCTGCGGAAAACGATCCGTAAAATGCTCTGCTAAAATTGGCAGGGCATTATTTTTGGGATGGATCGTGGAAAACAGAACGCCGTTCTGCAGTTCCGAAAAGCGCAGAAAACCTTTCAGGTGGTGGGCTTCGGAGGCTGTGGCTCTGGACAATTCAAATACACGGTAAATATAAGGATTACTTAGTGAATCCAATACACGGGCACCCTTTGGTGAATAAAGTGCGGCAACGATCGTCTGATACACGGCGTTCGCTTTGTCCATCTTCTTCTTGCTGGAAAGATCAATGGATAAAATAGCAGTAAGGATTGTCTCGTAAAAATCGTGTCCAAGCTTCCGGTTTAGCGTAGAAACAACTTTTCCGGCTTTTTCAGCGGATGGTGCGACGATGTGGTAGTCGCAAAACAGCTCGTAATTATCCGGCTGGCCGGATACCAGATAAATATCAGCGTGGGAGCATCTTTCCTGAATCTTTAATTCCCAGGCATCGTATACGCCGGTCAATATTCCGTTTGGTGTGTTTTCACAGATAAATACATGCATAATGTCCTGCTCCTGTCTTGAGGAAAATATTCAGGGAAATAAAAGTTTTACATTTATCTACGATAGCGGAAGCGGCTCCGTGGATAAGCCGGTATCGAACAGGCTCAATTGTTGATAACCGCTCTCACGGATCTCACGTGGTATCTGTGTCTTATCACCCATCAGATTGCGGCAGATATAATCTTCTTCCAGCTTCGTGCGGTACATCATCCTGCCGGAGCAGGTAATAAAATAAAGAGCGCGTTTCAACACAACACCTATCTTCTTGAGATCGGCAAAATCGAGGGTGCTGTGATGTCTTGCTTTTACAATGCGGCTGGCAGACTTATAGCCAATACCCGGGACACGGAGCAGCGTATCATAGTCTGCACGGTTGATCTCGACCGGAAAAGATTCCAGATGCCGGATCGCCCAGTCACACTTGGGGTCGAGAAAAATGTTAAAGTCCGGCCGCTCCGGACTTAAAAGCTCGTCGGCTTTAAATTTATAATAGCGGAGCAGCCAGTCTGCCTGATACAGACGATGTTCCCGCAAGAGCGGCGGACCGCCGGGCAGTGCAGGAAGATTGCTGTTGTGGGTGACATTCACAAAGGCAGAATAGAACACTCTCTTTAAATCAAATTTCTGATACAGATTCTCGGCAATGCTCACAATCTGATAATCGTTCTCCGGGGTTGCGCCGATGATCATCTGTGTGCTCTGTCCTGCGGGTACGAACTTCGGGGCGTGTCGGTAAAGAGCGACTTCATTCTTATTTTCCGTAATACCGTTCTGAACCATGCGCATTGGCTTCAGGATGGTATTTCTCGACTTGCAGGGCGCAAGCTTTTTCAGGCTGTCTGCGGTAGGCAGTTCCAGATTAATACTCATGCGGTCAGCCAGAAAACCAGTTTTTTCAATCAGCAGAGGATCGGCGCCGGGAATCGCTTTCACATGGATGTAACCGTTAAAATGGTGCACTGTGCGCAATTTATAAAGGGTCTGGTATAAAAGTTCCATCGTATAGTTGGGGCTTACCATAATGCCGGAACTTAAAAAAAGACCTTCAATATAATTCCGCCGGTAAAATTCCATCGTCAGTTCGCAGACTTCCTCCGGGGTAAAGGCAGCCCGCCGGACATCGGAGTTACAATTATTCTGGCAATAAGAGCAGTTAAAAATACATTCGTTTGTAAATAAAATCTTGAGAAGGGAAACACACCGCCCATCTGCGGAAAAAGTATGACAGATCCCACAGGAAATAGAGTTGCCAAGGCCGATACCGTCACCACTGCGATCCACACCGCTTGACGTGCAGGCGACATCGTATTTTGCAGCGTCTGAGAGAATCGTAAGTTTTTCCATCAGTGACATATTTTGCTGGATTTTCATCTGGATGTGATCTCCTCCAATCAAAAAAATAAAATAGAACATACGTTCGATGAAATGAGAATACCACATTCGGAAAAAGAATGCAAGAGAAAAAGACTGCCAATTTCTGAATCCAATTTTTGGACAAAAAATTCTCTCATAATCCTGATTCCTTAGTTTTTCAGAATTATGAGAGGATGTGTCTTATGAATGGAGTTGTATTTCTTCATATTTAGCTGCAACACGTTTGCCACTGAATGCAATCCCGAAAAGTCCAATCTTTTTTATACCATGATATTCCATATCGGTAGAATATTTTTTGCTTTGGATCTGTTGTATCGCACTTGACGCAGAATCAGCAAGTTCGGTATCTGAAAGGTTTTTTCCAGCTTTAAATTCAATAATATAGCCCAATTGGGATTTATCTTTTGGCTCAAGCTGTATATCAAAACGCCCTTCGCCGGACTCTCTGTTGGAAGAGATATAATATCGGTCTGAGAGTATTGCCAACATTCCGAAAACAGTTCCGTGATAAAAATTTTCGTTTGTAGTGTCAAAAGTACTGGCAGACTGCAAGAGATATTTTTGCAAGGTGTCAGTGAAAAGAGTAGTATCACCTGTTCGAAGAGCAAGTTCGAAATCTCGGAGCAGGGAGCCGTTAAACAAGGTATTATAATTATCCAAAATCTCTTTCTGGAAAACACTTTTTATCTCGCGGTTAGGCAGCTTGAGAGAACAAATCGGGTTGTCATTAAATTCACTGATCACACTTGTGGCACGCAGATATCCGGCGACAAGCAGAAAGCTGTAGATTGTGTCAGAGTCAGCATTTACCTCCGGGTAAATAATATCCGTATTAATAATGGATTGCACTTCTTTTCCCTGCAGTAAAAGTGAGAGACTTTCGTACACTTCTTTGTCGGAACTGCGGATGAGTTCACCAATAATTTCATTGCCGCTTGTTCGGGACCAGAAAGCCTTTGGTTTACAGTTATTGTTAAAATAATTAATCACAGACCACGGATTATATATTTCTGTATTTCCGAAGAGATAACCGTCATACCATTCTTTAATTTCTGAAAGTTTTTCTGCCATTCCATAGTAAGCTGCCATATTTGATATATCGTTTACGGTAAAACCGAAATACTCTGAGTACTTGTCATCCAAAATCGTGTTTACAACAAGATTATTTAAACCACTGAATAAACTTTCTTTTGCAATGCGGAGTATTCCAGTCAAAATGCCAAATTCCAGATTCTCATTGTCTTTTAAAGCGGAGGAGAAAAGATTCCGCATAAAACCGACAACTTCATTATAATAATGATATAAGTGTCCTTGTTGGATTGGCGTGTCGTACTCATCAATAATAATAATAACTTTCTGGTTATAATGTGTGGCAAGTAAAGAAGAAAGCTTGCCAAGAGCAAACTGATAATCGGTAGAATCAGCGACATCATTTATGAGATTGTGAATGTATTTTTTGTCGTATTCATTAATTGCTTTGCTTGATAAAAGTTCTATATGGCGAAGAAATTCTTCTTTTAAGGTAAAACACAGACTGCGGTACATATCAGTCCAGTTAGTCTGATGTGCATCTTTAAAAGACAGAAAAATGACCGGATAAGTCCCCTGAAGCTGCTTGTAAGCATCTCCGCAATTCCAGATTTTTTTATCTGAAAAATATATGGATGTATCTGTGGATGTTTTTTCAAAATAGGTTCGGATCATGTCCATGGTAAGTGTTTTCCCAAAACGGCGCGGTCTTGTGAAAAGATAAACCTTGCTGTGGTCGTCAATTATATCTTTTATGAGAAGCGTTTTGTCGACATAATAGCATTCTTTGGAAACTTCTTTATATGAAGTGATTCCAACCGGACATGGGAGTAATCTGCCGGACAAAGGTGGGGTTTGTTTGTTTCGAAGGATTTCCGGTTTTGTTGTATCAGAAGGGATCAACCAGTATCTTCCTTCTTTGTATGCACCGTTAATAAAACCGGCAGTGCAGAGCTGATTTACCCTCCGGGGAGTAATTCCCCAAAGCTGGGCAATATCTTTTGCTTTCAAAAATTTTTTATCCATTATAATCCCTCCATTGCATATGCAATCATTCTATATTTCCTATAATATGATATTTTCGGGAAATAAACAAGAAATAAAAACATAATTTCCCTAAAAATAGGAAATTAACGAGAAATAAAAAAGCAATTTCTTGAAAAAGAGAGATACAAGAACTGGATTATCAAAAGTTAGTTCTTTTCTGCGTTGAGGCAACCACGGATATCAGTCAGGCGGAGAGCGGAGTGACATTGCTTCTCACCGGAGACGGAACTCTGGATGATGTACAGGAGATCTTTGAATAATGCAGACGATCTGATACAGACAATTCTGCCTGTACAGGGCAGTCAGGACAGAAATGATAAAAACAGGGGGTACTCATGGAAGAAAGAAGAGAAATATCGAGGGTAGAATACAAGACAAATGGTGTTGTCGTAATCTGCGATACACAGGAAAAAATATACGTGGACGTGAAAGACATCAGTCCGTTAGGCATGGGAATCTGTGTGCCGGAGGGGCATGAAGGCCTTCTCGGAAAACAGGTGATCGTTGTGGCAGAAACACTGATCATGTATGCGGAGGTTTCCCGCGAAGAAAAGCAGGAAGACGGCTCCACATTCATTGGTGTGCATGCGATAAAATTCACAGATGACGTTCTGCAGTATCTGTTTTCACACATTGGCTGATGAAACTAATCTTCTAAGCTCGCAGTTTCCGAGCAGCTGATCCCAGAAATGTTCAAGAGGAATCTCTTCATACTGGCAGATCAGGCTGCAGTCTAAGGCTCCATGGGCAACGATCAGTACATTTTTTCCGGAAACAAATTCCGGCGTTAAAACATCGTGGATAAAAGAGCCGCTGCGGGCATACAAATGCTCAAGACTTTCCGCACCATCTACAGCATGATAATGGACAGGATCATGGAACAACGTGTATACCGGACATTCCGGTTTCTGTGTGACATGTTCTGTTCCTTCATACATGCCAAATCCCATCTCGCGGAGACGGTCGTCCGTCAGGATCGGCGTGCCGCTCCCTTCCAGAAAAATTTCAGCAGTCTCCTGCGCACGCTGTAAGGGAGAACAATAGCAGATATCAAATCGCAGATCTCCATACTTTTTCCGCGCGTCTCTCGCCATCTGGCGACCTTCTTCGTTCAAAGGAATATCTTCGCTTCCCTGCAGGCGGTGGACTGCATTCCAGTCAGTTTTTCCGTGTCTCATGATATATAACATAATAAACAATATCCTTTCCTCTTATAGTAGTAAAAATCTTAAACGCATTGCGGGCTCAATTCCCGGTGCGATTGAATTATATCCTATATTTTGTTAAAATGAAACCCTGATCAGAAAACAGCACCGGCACAACGCAGGAAATTGCATGACAGCTATTAATTTTACAGGAAAACTACCGATATATGAGTTAGAAAAATAAGTGTTCCGGCATTTGCAGAGATCCGAACCGCAACCATGGAAGAACACAGGCTTATGCACACGGAGGTGTAGAACAATGGCAATAGAGGCTATGAAAGGGGCAGGGATGTCCTACGCGGGAAGTTCATCCGCATCAGATGTAAAAGCAGAGAGTCAGGCAAAAGTGGAAACTGCATCCAACGCAGCAGCTTCTGACGATCTCATGAAGAAAACCATTCAGATCGACACGAAAGAGACTGACAAAAACGGCAAAGACGGAAACCGGGACGACAGTCAGGCAAAGCAGACGATCTCTGAGAATTCCCAGATCAAGAAAGCAGTTGACGAGATCAATAAAAAGGCGCACAATTCCGAGGCAGTCTTCGGAATCCATGATGCAACCAACCGTGTCACTATCAAGATCGTTGACAAAGACACGAAGAAAGTCCTGAAAGAATATCCGCCGGAGAAAACCCTGGACATGATCGCAAAAGTCTGGGAGATGGCAGGATTATTAGTAGATCAGAAACTGTAGATCACTGTCCAGAAGGCAGGAACAGCAATAGACAAGTGACAGATGAAAACAGAAAATGATATAAACAAGTTACAAAACTGAAAGGAGCAGGATTATGCCAATCAGAATCACAGGTTTGAACTCAGGATTAGATACCGAAGCGATTATCTCTGCATTAGTATCTTCTTACAGTTACAAGACCAATAAATACAAAAAAGCACAGACCAAGCTCTCTTGGAAACAGGATGCATGGAAGACACTGAATACGAAAGTATACAGCTTCTACACAAGCTTGGACAGTCTGCGTTTCTCTAAAAACTACAATTTGAAATCAACCAAAGTATCTGATTCCACAAAAGCGACGGTTACAGCCAGCAGCTCTGCGCCAAACGGTACCCAGAAGCTCAACATCCTTAAGGTAGCACAGGCAGGATACTTGACCGGTGGTAAATTAGATGACAGCACTACAACCGGAACCACACTCGCTGAGTTGGGCTACACAGGCGGAAACGGTACGATCACCTTGACAAAAGGTGATGGCACAAAGAAGACTATCGAAGTCAGCCAGGGCACTACGGTCAACAGCTTTATCAATTCTTTGAAAGAAGCTGGCGTGAATGCAAGCTATGATGATATCAACAAACGTATCTTCGTGAGCTCCAAAGATACCGGTAAGGACAATGACTTTACATTGACTGGTGGCAATGTGGATGGGGCGAATGCGTTGACGAAATTGGGACTGAATGTAAAATCAGATGCGACAGACGCAACCTATAAAACCTACATGCAGTATTATGGTGATGGAACGCAGTCAGGTATCACAGCAAAAGTAAATGAAGCGATCAAAGCCTATCAGGATGCACAGGCAGCCTACAAAAAGGCAAGTGCAGAGAATAGTAACTTAAGCGCAGCTTATGGTTATGCATCTGCTTATTCTGCAATGAAAGAGGCATTTAAAAAGAGCGGATTAAATACAACACAGCAGGAAGAACTGACAAAGCTGCTCCAGATGTCTGCAACAGATCGTGCAAAATCAGCTGTCACAAGTGATGGCACTATTTACACTGCTGAGACAAGCGATGCGGATGGCAATACCATTTTCTCTTATGGAGAAGGCGACAATAAGAAATACATTAAATCAGTGAATACTTACACAGATACAAATGGAAAGAGTTATACACGTACAGATGTAGACGGAACCAAGCTTATCAAGGACGGAAAAGAATATACTGCTACAGGCGAGAAGGATGCAGATGGTAATGCCACATACAAAGATGCGGATGGCAATGTAGTTTCTATTAAGGTTAACACAAGCTATTACGCTACAACTGCAACTGAGGAAGAAACAAATTACTATCAGATTACCGACGCAGATGGCAATACTTATGCGCAGGATGATACATTACTCTATGTCGATAAAAGCGGAAACAAATATTATGAAGAAAACGGTAAGCTGATTCAGACTACCGGAGAGAAAGCTGACGATGGAACCTGGGTAAAATCTGCAAATGCCAAAGAGGTAAGCTTTGATGCAGATAAGAAAGCCAAAGCAAAACAGACAGTTTACAATCAAGGCGCAGAGTTAAGTGACGTTGTGACAGGAACAAAGGCATATACTTCATTAGCAGAGAGCGCACAGAAGAAAATGTCACTTTCAGATGATGAGATGAGCACATATCTCTCAACATTGACAACCAACATTGGCACCGTAAATTCCTATGAGAATGGAACAGATACATTAGGAGATGACAGTAATTACACCAGAGAAAAAGTGATTGCCAATATCCAGTCGGCATATGGAACTAGTGGATCAACTGCGGTTACAGCGGAGGTAAACAAATACGCACAGATTATCAGTGATAATAAAACAGCAATGACTGACAGCCAGAAAATCATGGATGATAATCAGGTGCTTGCAGATATTGCAGCTATGGAAAACGGAGATGAGAAGACAAAAGCCATTGAGTCTTTCGTAAGCCAGGTAAAAACTGTTCAAGACATTACAACCAATCCGAGCGTTGAATACAACATAGATGCAAAGAAAATCGACGGCTGCGATTCTAAGATTACATTAAATGGAATCGAGTATATAGGAAGCTCCAATTCCTTCTCAATCAATGGATTAAACATTACGGCACAGGTTGTAACCGGAGATGGAGATGCCAATGCAATCAGCATTACAACAGCCACTGATACACAGGGTATCTACGATAAGATTAAAGACTTCTTATCCCAATACAACAGCCTGATCAATGAGATCACATCTCTGTACAATGCAGATTCCGCAAAAGGCTATGAGCCTCTGACAGATGATGAAAAAGATGCAATGTCTGACACAGAAGTAGAGAAGTGGGAGCAGAAGATTAAAGATTCTCTGTTGAGACGAGATGATAATCTGGAAAGCCTTATGAGTGCTATGACTTCTGCAATGAGCGGAGCGGTTGAGGTAAACGGAAAGAAAATGTATTTGTCCAATTTTGGAATCAAGACATTAGGATATCTGAATGCACCAAAGAATCAGCAGAATGCTTATCATATTGATGGCGATGAAGATGATGCTAATTCTTCCGGTAATGCAGATAAGCTGATGACTGCAATCACCAATGATCCGGATACAGTGATCAATTTCATGCAGGGACTGGCAGATAACTTATATAAGTCAGTTCATACCAAAATGCAGTCCTCATCCTTGAGCAGTATTTATACTGTATATAATGATAAGGAGATGGCATCAGAGTATAGTGATTACACAGATCTGATCAAGAAATGGGAAGAAAAATTACAGGACAAAGAAGATTATTATTATAAAAAATTCTCTTCTATGGAGACGGCACTTTCTAAACTGAACAGCCAGACATCATCATTAAGTGGTTTATTTGGCGGTTGATGTATGAGATAATGAGCGAAAGTGAGAATTACAAAGCAGAGCAGATATAAATTTATCTGCTCTGCTTAATACACAATAAAGACCAGGAGGGTATTATGTTAGCGAATCAGGGATATGCAGCGTATGCTAACAACAAAATTATGACAGCATCACCGGCGGAGCTGACACTGATGCTGTATGAGGGAGCAATTAAATTTGCCAATCTTGCAATCGTCGGGATTGAGGAAAAGGATATTCAGAAAGCACATACGAATATTATCAAAGTAGAACGGATTATTGAAGAATTTCAATCCACATTAGATCATAAATATCCGGTTGCAAAAGACTTTGACGAGGTATATTCGTATCTGATGATCCGGCTTCGTGAAGCTAATATGAAAAAAGATAAAGAGATCATGGAAGAAGTCTTAAAACACTTACGTACCATGCGCGACACCTGGAAAGAAGTGATGCGTACCAGCAGAACACATTAATTGGAGAATGGTGCTATGGCAGACAACCAGTATATTACAATCATGCTACAAAGCCTTCACAAGAAAGAGAAGGTTTTAAACAGCATCATACAGATCAACAAACGTCAGAAAGAAGAACTGGAGAATCCATCTTTAGATCCGGACGATTTTGATAAGACAGTCGAAGAAAAGTCCAAACTCATAGAACAGCTAGAACTGTTGGACAATGGCTTTGAAAAGCTTTATGAAAAAGTGCGGGAAGAAATGCAGACGAATAAAGAACTCTATAAGGATGAAATTCTTCAGATGCAGGGCAGCATACGTGCACTGACAGAGAAAAGCATGGAGATCCAGGCGCAGGAAGCACGTAATAAACAGTTGATGGAACAGAAATTTACCAGTGTGAAAAAGCAGGTAAGAGAAATCCGTTCCAGCCAGAAAGTTGTGAATCAATACTACAAGAATATGATGAAGAAAGGCTATGTGGAACCGCATTTTCTTGACAATAAAAAATAATTGATAGAAAAAAAGAAAAAAATCTTTTTTTACTATAAAGTATTGGAGGGAATCTCCGATATATAAGTCAAGTAAAGAAAATTACTTGCAGGTGAAAGTTCAAACAGAGCGTACGGCTGGGAGGATGGAAACCTAATATAACAAAACAAGTACATAAAGTACAGATGCAGCATGGACGCTGCATTACATTCAAGGAGGAAAAAATAATGGTAGTACAGCACAATCTTACAGCGATGAACGCTAACAGACAGTTAGGAATCACAACAGGACAGCAGGCAAAATCTTCAGAGAAATTATCTTCTGGTTACAAAATTAACCGTGCAGCAGATGATGCAGCAGGATTAACAATTTCTGAGAAAATGAGAAGCCAGATCAGAGGTCTTAACAAAGCTTCTGACAACGCACAGGATGGTATCTCTCTTATCCAGACAGCAGAAGGCGCTTTAAATGAAGCTCATTCTATCTTACAGCGTATGAACGAATTAGCTACACAGGCAGCTAATGATACCAATACATCTTCTGATAGAACAGCTATCCAGAAAGAGATTAACGCATTAACATCTGAGTTAGATCGTATTGCATCTACAACACAGTTCAATACACAGAACTTGTTAGATGGTACATTCTCTGGAAAGAAACTTCAGGTTGGTGCATTAGAGAATCAGAAAATTTCTATTAAGATTACAACAATGAACGCAAAAGGAATTGGTATTACAGCAGGTAATAATAATATGGTTACTACATTTACCAAAGCTGGTAGTGCAATGACAGTATTCCAGCATGCAATTTCTAAAGTTTCTACTATGCGTTCTGATTTAGGTGCTTTACAGAACAGATTAGAGCATACTGTTGCTAACTTAGACAACGTTGCTGAGAATACTCAGACAGCAGAGTCTCGTATCCGTGATACAGATATGGCTGAAGAAATGGTTGAATATAGCAAGAATAATATTCTTGCACAGGCTGGACAGTCCATGCTTGCACAGGCAAATCAGTCTACACAGGGAGTACTTTCTCTGTTACAGTAATATTCAATCAAACTGCATTGAATTATTAAAGAGGGTCGACAATTGTCGACCCTTTTTTAAAATATAAATATCAGGTGAAAAATGGAAAAGTTATTAAATGCAATAGAAAAAACGATTGTTGAATTAAGACAAGGACAGGATGATGGATTAAATCTATATAAAAAAATCATGCTGGAAGTCTTGAATGCTATTTCAGAACTTATAGATATTGCTGAAAATACAGAGTTTGAAATACCAGTGAATGTATTAGTACAGCAATTAAAAAATCTGGAGGACTCATATACAAAAAGTGATACGGTCATTTTGGCGGATACGTTAGAGTATGAAATAAAAAATAGCATTATGTTTTTGATAGATGTAAAAAAAGATATGGAGAGTGTTTAATGTTTAATGAAATTGAAAATAGAACTATCTATGGAATTATTAATAAACAGAATGTTATTACTATAAAAGACTTTGAAGAGGCTTATAATAATAGAGGGAGTATAAAGATATTTGAAGATCTCTCTTTAGACAACAAAAAAATTTTACTAATAGAAAAAAATGGAATAGAATGGTATTTGCAAAGCCGCTATAATGCAGAAAAAGCGTGTGATGATTGGATCAGCCAATTTGAAAATAAATTAGTTGATGATACTATTATTTTGGTCTATGGATTAGGCGATGGAAGCTATGTTGAGAAATTATTAAAGTTAAATGATGAATGTAAAATAATAATATATGAACCATGTGCAGATGTTTTTTGGCATGTATTTGGTAGAAAAAATATTGCTGAGTTATTAGAAAATGAAAGAATTTTTTGCGCTGTAGAGGGTATCTGTGAAGGATTGTATGATGCTGCGCTAGAAACTTTTGTAGAATATGCAAATTATCAATTAGTATTTAATACTAACCTGCCTAATTATCCTCAAATATTTCCTGAAAAATATAAATGGGCATTGGATCGGCAATTATATGAAATAAAAAGAGTGATACTGAATCGAAATACTGAGATATATTATAGTAAAGAAATGATTCACAATATTATGGAACTGTCTAGGGATATTATAGAACAATATTCAGTAGTACAATTGAAAGATATTGTATGTAAAAAAGAATCTGAGGATATGCCAGCAATATTGATTGCTGCTGGTCCATCATTGGATAAAAATATTGAAAAGTTAAAACAAATAAAAGATAGTGTATTTATTATGGCGGTGGATACGGCATTAAATACGGTATTAAAGCATGATATTATACCGGATATGACGATATCAGTAGATGGTCATAAACCGTTAGTCTTATTTGAAGATGAGAGAGTAAAGAATATACCGATTTCCTTAAGTGCTATTTCTAATGCAAAGATTATTGAACAGAACAATGCGATGAGGTTTTATGAGCTGGAGCAGGGAGAGTATCTTTCTGCAATATATAATAAACTAGGAAAAGAAATAAAAGGATTGCCAACGGGTGGATCAGTTGCAAATAATGCATGTTCATTATTGACATTAATGGGATTCAAAACGATTATTTTTATGGGATTAGACTTGGCTTATCCGGGGGGGATTGAACATACAAAAGAAGCGTATCATGAATTAACACTTATTGATAAGAGCAAAAAAGAGTATATTGAAATAGAAGATATTTGGGGAAATAAAGTGCTTACCGAGGAGAATATGAATTTGTATCGCAAATGGTTTGAGTCTTATATAAAAATTATGCCACAAATAAGATTCATTGATGCAACAGAAGGTGGAGCATTGATTCATGGTACAGAAATTAAAAATATGGACGAAGTTATAGGTGAATTTCATAATAAAATATATGATAAAGATGTGTTATGGAAAGATCTATTACCATATTTAAATAGGGAAGAACAGCAAAGGGCAATAAAGTTTATAAAGGAGATACCACAAAGTATAGAGCATATAGAAAAATATATAGATGATGGGCTTGATATCTACAGTAAAATAAAAATGTTGAATAAAAAGAGAGATAATCGCCCGGTTGTAATATCGAAAAATTTAAAACGTATTGGAGAACTGAACAATTTGATGGAAAATGAGATGGCTTTCAATGTGATTCGGTATTATGCGATGGAAACTTCGTATAAAGTTAGGGGAGAGGTATTAAATTATGACAGAACTGAAAATATAAAGGTACAGATAGAGGGATTGATTAATAATGGGGTTATGCTGTATGAGGGGTATAAACGAGCTGTAAAAGAGTGTAAAAAGGATATGAATGAATTAATGGCGTCATTTGGTGACGACAAAAAAGAAATTAGCTAGTATTTAATAAAGAATAAATGAAAAAAACCGATATATATAACATCTATATTGCAGGAAGCAATAGGTAAGTGCAGGAGGCAAAAATGTTAAACGGAAAAACAATTCTAGTAACCGGAGGAACCGGATCTTTTGGAAATGCATTCACACAGTATGTGTTGGAACATTACGAACCGAAAAAAATCATTATATATTCCAGAGACGAATTTAAACAATTTAATATGGCAAATAAATTCAAAAAGTATAAGGATAAATTACGCTTTTTTATTGGGGATGTACGTGATAAAGACAGATTATACCGTGCTTTTGATGGGGTAGACTATGTAGTTCATGCAGCAGCGTTAAAGCAGGTTCCGGCATGTGAATACAACCCGATGGAAGCGGTAAAGACCAATATTGACGGAGCAATGAATATCGTAGATGCAGCACTAGATTGTGGTGTAAAACGTGTAGTTGCTCTTTCTACAGATAAAGCAGTAAATCCAATCAATTTATATGGTGGAACCAAGTTAGTATCGGATAAATTATTTATTGCGGCAAATGCATATTCCGGTGCGAAGGATGTATGTTTTTCTATCGTGCGTTATGGAAACGTTGCCGGAAGCCGTGGCTCTGTTATTCCCTTTTTCCGGGAAATTGTTGCAAATGGTGGAAAAGAGCTTCCAATTACAGATTACCGTATGACAAGATTTTGGATCAGCTTAGATGAAGGTGTGCAGCTTGTGATCAAGGCATTGTCAGAGGCGAAAGGTGGAGAGACATTTATTTCCAAAATTCCATCCTTTAAAATCACGGATTTGGCACAGGCAATTTTACCTGGCTGTGAGATGCCGGAGGTTGGTATCCGTGAAGGTGAGAAACTTCATGAAGTGATGGTAACAAAGGAAGATTCAATGCTTACCTATGAATATGATAAACATTTTATTGTATATCCTCATTTTGACTGGTGGAATACATCTAAAATCCAGGCAGGCGGAAAACGGGTAGAGCAGGGATTTGAGTATAGTTCGGGTAATAACACAGAGTGGCTTTCAATTGAGCAATTACGTGACTTATTAAGGGAAGTATGAAAATAGATGGATAAGGGTAGAACAGAATGGTCATTAATCAGGAAACAAAAGAATTTTGGGATAAAGAAATTATAAATGCAAATCTTATATGGCCAAATGAACATATTATTAGATTTGTAAAACGAAATTTTCATGACAGAAATAGTGTTATATTAGACTTTGGATGTGGAGCTGGAAGAAATGCAATTGCATTGGCGATGGAAGGATACAATATAATTGCAATGGACCATAGTGAGGAAGCAGTTGAACTTGCTAGAGAAAAGAGTTTAGAGCGATTATTAGATATAGAGTTTTTGGTAAATAAAAATACAGATATTCCATTGAAAACTGCAAGTGTTAATGCAATTGTGGCAAACGGAAGTTTGTTTTACAATGACTGGAATACTACAATCAAATTATTATCGAATTTGCATGATGTGTTATCAGAAAATGGGTTAATGTGGGCTGACTGGAGAACTAAGGAAGATTCATTATATGCGATGGGAGAAGAAACAGAGAAAGATTTTTTCAAAATGAATGAAGAAAGCGGACGAAAGGGATGTTATTATCATTTTTTTGATGAACAACAATTAAGAGAATTATATACTAAGGCTGGATTCCAGAATGTTTCAATAGATAGATATATGTACACAGAGAATGATGGCAGTAAAAGAAATGCATGGTGGCATGTTGTTGCGCAAAAATAATGATGTTGAAAATTATCATAAGGTAAATGAATGAGATGAAAAAAATAATTGCAATTATTACAGCCAGGGGTGGAAGTAAACGCATACCTCGAAAAAATATTAAAGAGTTTTGTGGAAAGCCGATTATTGAATATTCTATAGAGGCAGCTTTGAAGAGCAATATTTTTGATGAAGTAATGGTTTCAACAGACGATTCAGAAATTGCTCAAATTGCAATCAATGCAGGTGCAAAAGTTCCATTCTTTAGAAGTGAGGCTACATCAAATGACTTCTCAACAACAAGAGATGTTTTAATAGAAGTATTGACGGAATATGAAAAAAGGGGAAGAACATTTGATTATATGGTATGTTTATATCCTACAAATCCTTTTATTACGGCACAAAAATTAATAGAAGCTTTTGATATTTTGGAACGAGAGCAATGTGAAGAGGTTATACCAGTTGTAAGATTTTCTTATCCACCACAGAGAGCGTATGTGTTAGATAAAAGTAATAATCTTAAGTATAAATGGGAAGAGTACAAAAATACAAGATCTCAGGATTTAGAGCCATTTTATCATGATGCCGGACAGTTTTATTGCTATAATGTGCAGCAATATCTAATGGATAATGGTAATATTGAAGGGAAAGTGTGCCCAATTATATTATCGGAGTATGAAGTACAGGATATAGATAATATGGATGATTGGAAGATGGCCGAAATGAAATACAGATTTTTAACAGAAAAAGAATGAGGATAACATGAAGAAAACAGTAGAAATTAATGGAAAAAAAATTGGGTATGATGAACCGGTGTATTTCATTGCAGAGATGTCAGCAAATCATTTACATAATTTTGAACGTGCAAAAAAAATAATTCAGGAAGCTAAATATGCAGGTGCAGATGCAATAAAATTGCAAACCTATCGCCCGGATACAATTACAATAGATTGTTATACGGATGAATTTATGGCTACACCAGGAAGCCCTTGGGATGGAATGAATTTATATGAATTATATAAAACAGCTTATACACCATGGGAATGGCATAAAGAACTTATGGAATATGCCAATAGTATAGGGATAACATGTTTTTCATCGCCGTTTGATTTGACGGCAGTTGATTTTTTGGAAGAATTAAATGTTCCTGCATATAAGATTGCATCTTTTGAGATAAATGATATACCATTGATTAGAAAGGCTGCGAAAACAGGAAAACCAATTATAATTTCTACAGGAATTGCAGATTTAGGGGATATAAATTTGGCATTACAAACGTGCCGAGAGGTGGGTAATGATAATATCATTTTGCTGAAATGTGTATCGGAATATCCAACGCCATATGCAGAGTTGAATTTAAAGACAATTCAAAATATGCCGCAGACCTTTGAATGCGTGGTTGGATTGTCGGACCATTCTATGGGAGAAGCTGTAGATATTGCAGGTGTAACATTGGGAGCGCAGGTAATAGAAAAGCATTTAACATTAAAACGATCTGATGGTGGACCAGATGCGTCTTTTTCCATGGAACCAGATGAATATAGAAGAATGGTAGAGAGTGTTCGAAATGTAGAACTTGCATTTGGTAAGGTTACATATGAGTTGACGGATAAGCAAAAAAATAGTAAAGGAAGATCAAGATCATTATATGTTGTTGAGGATATAAAAAAAGGAGAAGTATTTTCAGAGCATAATATGAAATCAATCAGACCAGGATATGGAATTCATACAAAGTATTGGAATGATATATTAGGGAAAAAAGCAAAATGTGACTTGAAAAAAGGAACGGCAATGCGTTGGGAATATGTTGAGTAGGAAATGACAATGAATATTTTAATATTAAGTTGTGGAACAAGGGTAAAACTTGTCCAATATTTTTTACAAAGAGAAAATGGGTTTGAGAAAGTAGTTGTAACAGATTGTAGTAATTATGCACCAGCACTGTATGTGGCAGACAAATATTATATTGTACCAAAAATGACAGAACCTGATTATTTAAAAAGCTTATTAGAAATATGTGAGAAAGAGCAGATAAAGGTTGTTTTGCCATTACAGGAAGACGAATTATTATTAATTGCAAAAGAAAGAAAGCAATTTGAAGATTTAGGAATTTTAGTGGCTGTTTCAGAATATCAAAATGTACTATTATGTAAAGATAAATATGAAATGTATCAGTTCTTAAATAATCTACAGATTCCAACTATAAAAACAGAATTGGTAGATGACATATTAGAATCTGGCAATTTAGATGGTGATGTGTTTGTGAAGCCAAGAAGAGGCGCAGGAAGTGTAGGGGCTATGAGGGTCGCGACAATAGCACTTCTTAGTGCATTACAAAACGAAAGTGAGAATCAATTAATTGTACAACCATATATAAAGGGAACTGAATATGGAATAGATATATATGTTGATTTTATTTCAAAAAAAACGATAGGAATATTTTGCAAAAAAAAATTAAGGATGCGTGCAGGAGAAACGGAAAAATCAATTTCTGTAAAAATACCTGAAATAGAAGAACTGGTAAAAAAAACCATAGAAGTTCTGCATTTAAGAGGACCAATTGACATGGATATACTGGAGGAATCAGGAAAATATTATATTCTTGAAATTAATCCAAGATTTGGAGGAGGATATCCACATGCATATGAATGTGGAATAAATTTTCCTAAGATGTTGGCAGTTAATGCAAAAAAAATGAGTAATGATAAAATAGAAAACGAATATAAAGAGGGCATAATAGCTTTAAAATATTCAGATGTTAAGATTGTGAAAAGAGATGAATAAATTATTTATCAGAACAGATGCAAATCAAAATATAGGAATGGGACATATTATGCGATGCATTACAATAGCCAAAGCATTAAAGAGCATGCAATGCATTTTTTTAGTATCTGATTTAAAAGCTAGTTGTATAGTTGAAGCAAATGGATTTGAATTATTGTGCTTAAATACAGATTATAAAAGTATGGACATTAAAGAATCGGATACAATAAATAGTTTGGGGTATCAATATGGTATAAATAATATTTTAGTTGATAGTTATTTTGTTAACAATGACTATTTATTAGAACTAAAAAAACAATTTATTGTTGGTTGTTTTAATTGCAAAAAAGAGTGGCTATCAGCTGATTATATAATTAATTATAATATAAACTGTGATAAGTCATTATATAAAGATATCTATAAAATGTATAGTACAAAATTATTGTTGGGAAGTGAATATGTTCCAATTCGTGAAGAATTTATAGGGGAAGATTATATAGTGAAGGATTATGTCAAACAGGTTTTGATAATGACGGGTGGAACTGATTACTATAATTTTATGGGACAATTTGTTGAAAAGATTTGTTATAAAAAATTATATAAAGATATTGAATTTACACTTATTTCTGGAGCGTACAATACTAATTTGGGTTATCTTCAGAGAGTAGCAGAAAATGTTGATAATGTACATGTTATTTGTAATGTGAAAAATGTATCAAAATATATGAGAAAATGTGATTTGGTTTTTTCGGCAGGTGGGACAACAACATATGAATTATGTGCGATAGGTGTGCCAACAATATTGTTTTCTATTGCAGAAAATCAAATGTCAGAATCAGAATATATGGGTGAAAAGCATATTGTAAAGTATATTGGGAATTATGTTGACAAAAATTTTTGGGAAATACTTGAAGAAGAATTTATTAGGATTTTAAAAGATAAAGAAATTAGAAATAAGATGTCTGCAAATATGAAAAAGGTAATTGATGGTAAGGGAAGTATAAGGATAGCTAAATGTATAGAAAGCTTAATGTAAATATTTTATAAATTGTGTGAAGAAATAGAAGGAGTAAAAAATGATACCATACGGAAGACAGACAATTGAAGAGGATGATATACAGGCAGTTGTAGATGTTTTAAGATCGGATTATCTTACAACTGGTCCAAAGATAGCAGAATTTGAAAAGATGGTTGCAGATTATGTCGGAGCAAAATATGCGGTGGCAATCTCAAATGGAACATCGGCACTTCATGCGGCATGTTTTGCAGCAGGGATTCAGCCGGGGGATGAGGTTATCACAACTCCATTGACATTTGCAGCTTCATCAAACTGTGTGTTATATTGCGGAGGAACACCGGTATTTGCAGATGTTGATCCTAAAACTTATAATATTGATCCGGAAGATATCCGTAGAAAAATCACCGATAAGACAAAAGCGATCATTGCAGTTCATCTTGCAGGACAGCCTTGCGATATGGACGAGATTCATAAAATAGCAAAAGAGCATGATTTGCTGGTCATCGAAGACGGAGCACATGCGCTTGGTTCTGTGTATAAGGGAAAAAAGGTAGGAACTTTATCTGATATGACAACCTTCAGTTTCCATCCGGTAAAACCGATCACAACGGGAGAAGGTGGAATGATCGTCACAGATAATGAAGAATTTTACCAGAAAATGATGCTATTCCGCAGTCATGGAATTACACGTGATGAAAATCTGATGACGCGCAATGACGGACCGTGGTTTTATCAGCAGTTAGATCTGGGATATAACTATCGTATTACAGATATTCAGTGTGCGTTAGGTTGCAGCCAGATGAAAAAACTGGATAGATTTTTAGCACGCAGAAAAGAAATTGTAGCACGTTATAATGAAGCGTTTGCTGATTGTGAAAATATTATCATACCATATCAGTTACCGGAAACAGAGAGCGGCTGGCATCTTTATATTGTACAGGTAAAGAACTGTGACAGAAGAAAAGTATTTGAGGCATTAAGGGAACAGGGAATTGCAGTGAATGTACATTATATTCCTGTTTATAAGCATCCTTATTATCAGGAGCATGGATATAAAGATGTTCATTGCAGGAATGCGGAAGAGGTTTATTCGCATATTATCAGTCTGCCGTTGTATCCGACATTGACGGAGGAACAGCAGCAATATGTGATTGAAACTTTAAAGTATGTTATAAATGGATAATAGGAGATATTTCACAACACTCCTTCGATTCATTTAATTTTTAAAATAGAATCATATAATATCAAACATACTTTGAACCCGATGATGAAAAGTGTGGGAAGCAGCTATTTTTTCGAATGCATTGTGGGCGATTTCCTGTCGTTCACGGTCATGTGAGAGAAAATAAGCTGCTTTTTCTATGGCGTCTGGCGGCGATTCATAGTACACAAAATCTTCTCCCGGAATGAAGAAATCACACAATTCCTGCTGGAAGTTGGTGAGAAGAAATCCACTGCAGCCAAGAATATCCCATGCACGCAGCGGAATACCGGTCTGGATTGTTTTGAGTGTAATATTCAGGTTGATTTTACTATGCTGAAATACAGTTGGCATTGTATCATAGTAGTCGATTTTTCCACCATAAATAGCAGTTGGAAGTATATCTTTACAGTCGGCATGTGTATAGACGGTGACATCAAAATTTTGAGATAATTTATTTAATAAATCAATTCGAGCAAGCGCAGTTGCACGTCTTCCTAAGAAGTAATGGGAATAAACATAAGCAGGGGTTTCTGCACCATCCTGATTTGGGGTGATAGGGCAGACTTTCTGCATAGCATCTAAAAGTGCTGGCGATAAAGATTCCTCCAGAAAGAAATATCCGTCAATGTGGGATTGTGCATCGACGAGGGCATCAATATATCCTTTGGAGTAAGAATCCATACCGGATAATTTATCATAGAGACGTTGTTTTGGTTCGGTGTATAAAGAACCGACAAAAGAAATATCATTCTGTGGAATGTCTGTATTCGTTGATTTACATAACCGCTTCGGATTTGCACATAAGGGAAGATAAAAAATAGTAGAAATTCCCTGATTATGAAAGTATTCATAAGAATGGTAATCGAAAAGGAAAATACGGTTACATGGGTTGATGACTGTACAGGAAAATAACGCAATCAGTGGATTGTCATAAACCCAGGAGATATAAAGAATTTGAGCCTTGTCACAGTTCTTGGACACAATAGGAAAATAGTTAAATGTAAATACAGCGTCATAGGATGACTCGCTAAGTTTTTTCTCAAAAAAATTATCAAATTCTGTATTATATCGGTCAGTCATTTCAGCGCATGTGGCAAGTGTGACATCATGTCCTGCCTCGGTAAATGCCTCTGCCATATCCGGTACACAATAACTTTTCCATTCTAAAAATAATATTTTCATAACGAACTCCATTTATCCTTGAATTTATAGCCATTATAGCCGAAAATAGAAAGAGAGACAATAGACCAGAGGATAATAAATATGAATGACATTTTCGAAAATAATAAGCAGAATTTATTATTAATCAATGAAATCGTAGCTAATTATAGAAAACAGAATTTTTTTGTTGGTTCTTTGAAACTAAGTGCATTACTGAAAAACATTAATTCTGTTGTGGAAGTGATTTTCTCGAGGGAAGATTGCAGGGATCTTGCAGGAGAGTTGGAGCAGATTTTGCCGGCACTGTTGCAGGCACAGGGTGATCAGGATTATATTTTGCAGGCAGATATTCTGGAAGGCGATTTGCTTCCGTTGCTACAGAAAATACAAATAAAGCTGCAGGACGACGGCATACCACAAGTTCCGGAATTTTTTGAAAGCAATATGGTAATCCTGAAAGAAAAAAATGAGAGACTCTACAAAATACTTCAGAATGTGCAAGGTGACAATGCTAAATATGTCATTGCCTACGCAATTAATGGGCAGCCGACCGTGCAGGCAAGGAACGGCAACCGATGTTTTTTTATGCATAGTACGATTAATCCGGAGTGGGAAGCACAGGTTTTGGCAGCGGGTCTGCCAGCCGCAAAGAACTATGTGGTATTTGGAATGGGGCTTGGATATCACGTGATAGAACTGTTAAAAAAATATTCGGAAAATAAAGTGACAGTTTTAGAAAGCGAAAAATATCTGCTATTGCAAGCTTTGCGGTATATGGACTGGACAACTTATTTCAAGGAAAATCGTATTGAAATTGTATATGAGCCGGATATAACGGAATTGATTGGATATCTAAAACAGATGAAAGATTATGAACTTTTCATGCATTATCCAACAGTTCAGGCAGTAGAAAATCCATCCATCAGGACATTATTGGAAGATTTTTTTATTACGACAAGCAGTATGCGCGAGCAGGAAAGATTTCTTGATGCAAACTTCGAGAAACTCAGTGAACGTCATTTGCCGGAATGTAGTGAAATAAAAAGTTTATTTTACAAAAAAAATGTTGTAATTGTTGGTGCAGGACCATCTGTAAATCAGGAATTACCGTCATTGAAACAATATCGAAACAATATCACGATTTTTGCAACCGGTCATATTGCAGGTACACTTTTGAGGGAAGGCATTATCCCGGATGCTATCATCATAACAGATCCACAGCCGCATATGTATCAGCAGGTGAAGGGACTGGATACAAAAAAGATTCCATTGATACTTCTGTCGACAGCGTCCTCGTCTGTTCTGGATTATTATGAGGGACCTGTTTATATCGCATATCAAAATGGGTATCGAAAGGCAGAAGAAATAGCAGAAAAAATCGGGGCAAAAGCTTTCGAAACAGGAGGTTCTGTGACTACAACGGCGCTGGATATTGCATTGCAGTTCAAGGCAGAAAAAGTAATATTTGTAGGAGTTGACCTTGCATATACCGGTGGAAACTCCCATGCAGAAGGTGTGGGCAGAAGAATTACTGATACAGGGAGTTTGAGAAAAGTGATCAGTTGTTCAGGCGAAGAAATATATACAAGCAAAAATCTGGATATATACAGAAAATGGATTGAGCGAAGGATTGCAAATCTGACAGGTACTGTCATTTATAATACAGGGAATGGTGCAAGGATTGCAGGTGCACCATGCAGGAGATGGGATGAGATGATGGGTGAATAAGGTTTAAAGCTACCTAGTGATAACAGGAAAAAGAAATATGTAAGGAGTATTTATTGATGAAATATTTAATATTAGATGATCTTAATTCATTCGAATGTATTGGAGCTAAATGTTCATATACTTGCTGTAAAGATTGGACAATTGATATTGATTCAATATCTGCAAATTTTTATCGTAATGTAAAGGGAGAATTTGGAGAAAAATTAAAAATGGGATTACAGATAAGGATGGCAATAGTTATTTTCAATTGAATGAGGGATGCTGTCCATTTTTGAATGAGGATTCACTGTGTGATATTTATATCAATTTGGGTGCAGACCATTTATGCGACACTTGCAAGGTATATCCTAGACAAAATTGGGTTTATGGTGATCTTACATTTGTTGGGAAAGCTATTTCTTGCCCTGAGGTTGCACGTATCTTATTTGAATCAGCTGCTCCATTGCCTTTTGGCTTTAGTGAGGATGTATCTGTTTTGAATGAAGATGTAGATTGGACTGTGTTTAATTTATATGTGAAGGGAATGACTACGAGCATAGAGATATTACAAAATCATGAATTAGATTTTAATGTGCGGATGAGAGCGGTTCTGTTATTTAATTATTATTTTGAAAAGTATCTTTATTCTGATGATGATTGTACAGAGTTATTTGATATGTTTTCTTCTACGGATTCTATTTTGATGCTTACAGAAAAAATGAATTCTTTAAATACAAATTATAATTCTAGAATAACATTGTTTGTTCAGATCACAAAAAATATTTCACAAATTGTAAACAATAAACCAATTATGAGATATCTTTCATTAGGAACTCATCTTTTACAAAAGCAAAAAGATAAAAAAATAGAACAATTTTGGACATTTAAAAATTGTACGGAAGATAAAATTGATTTGGATCATATTCATGAACGGTATGGAGTTTATTATATTTCGATGTATTACATGGATTTTTACAAGAAGAAACAGCCTTATAAATTTATTGTACAGTTTTTTGCACTATTCTATCTGCAAAATTGTTTTGAGACGTTTGTATACAATGAGAATATGGAGAGTCTGGCATTAAATGATCTAATAAAAATTTATACAAAAACCGCCCGTACTTATGAACATTCTTTTGAAAATAAAAACATGGAAACTACGTTTTCTGTTCTTGAAAAGAATGAGATGACATCATTGGCATTTTTGATGAGTTTGGTTTGATAAGAAGTAAAAATAACTTACTGCTAAAGAAGCCTTTAGATGTAAATAATATTAACACTTTTACTTTCCAAGATATAAAATTTTTGACATTTTTAAAGAGGCATGCTAAGATAATATCAGGAGAAGTGTCATTAAGAAGTTAGTTTGATAAAGACATAACTGACAAATGTCGCTTCTTTGTGTTGTATAAGGGATTGATTGTGGTAATTAAATCATTCTAAAATATATAAAAGTCTGTTAATAAATTAATTGTTTATGAGCAGATTATATTATATTAGAAAGTGGGGAAATGATATGGCAGATATTTACAAGTTTGTAAAAAAGTCAGATAATAGTCGTCCTTTTTATACTAGTTATGAATTGAGTAAGAATGTAAAGGACAAGAGAGCCGGCGAAGGAATTGGAGAGGCTGAATTTGCATCTAAATATGGAATTCCTATAGAACTATTACAAAAGATTGAGAATGGTAATAGTAGTTTTTCACCTAAGCTATATAAAGCGTGTGGTAAGATATTAGGATTGTCAACTGAAGAGTTGATATCAGAAATAACCGATGATATGTCTGCAGCAAATTTTAGGTCAGATGCGAATGATAGCAATGTTCAGGGAACATTTGATTTAGCTAATATGTTGTTTAATGAAATTATTATGCAAAAAAAAATCGGAATAAATTGATAAGGCGGTGTTTTTTTGAAAAAATTAAGCGAAGAAGAAAAAACAAAGCTGTATGAAGAGGTTCACCCAATTGCTCTTGAGTATAGAGAATCTTTTATTCATAAAAATGAAGTGATAGAAGATACTTTTAAAACAATAGAGCAGTTGGGTTTTTTACTTATTAGATTTCCTGCAATGGGTGAAAATACTTCTTTAAGCGGCTTTACAATATATAAAGCTCCATATAATTGTATTTATATTAACAGCAGACAAAATCTTGGTAGACAATATTTATCATGCTGGCATGAGTGTTACCATATTTATACTGGTGAGGGAAATGGAATAAGTTATACGGATTGTCTTATGGAGGATCCTATTGAATATAAAGCAAATGCTTTTGCAAGTGTTATTTTAATGCCAGATGATTTGGTGAGAAGATATATTGATTTAGAGGGTATTTCTTTAAAATATTTAAAACATGAGGATATTATTCGCATGCAAAATTATTTTAACGTTGGATACTCTGCCATGTTAACAAGAATTATACAATTATATCCTGAATACAAGAAAAACTTATTAAATAGATATGCTATAGCCCAAAACACAGAAAAACAGCGAAATTTATTGGAAGAAAAAACAAAATCGGTTCATGGAAATCTGCAATTAATAAACGCTACTAATGATATTTATATTCCAGACTCTTTTTATAATGATATTGCTTTTAATTTAGATAAAAAGAGAATATCTAAAGAAAAGGCTTTTGAATTGTTAAAAGTCGTAGATGGATTGAATAATGGTTTATAAGGGAGAAGAATTATCAAATTATCCAATTTGTGACACAGATATTTGGGTAGATATTGTTCTTGCAAAATTGGATGATAGATTAATTGAAAAATATAAAAAAATAGTAGTGGCTGATGTTGTAGAAAATGAAATCTTGAAATTTGGTAAAAATGAATATTTCAAAGTTATCGCTGAAAAATATGAAGTACTTAAGAAAAATGAAAAAATTATTGTAATTGAGCATAGTGAGATAGATGGAGAGGACAAGAAATTTCTAGAAAAAGAATTGGTTGATTGTGATGATAGATTTCGAACTGGATTAAAAGATGTGCCTCATGAAGAACATAAGGGAGAGATTGTTTCTGCGATTTATGCAGAATATTTTGAATGTCCATTTTTGAAAAGCAATGATGGAGCATTCCATGAAGGAAACATGGGGCGTATTGCATTTCCTGATTTAGTCGTAAAAAATAGAGAGGATATGTTAAGGGATTTATCGGATGAGCAGTACAGACATGAGTACAGACAAGCAATTATTGATAACAGGGCATTTATGAATGAAGGAACCAGAATATATAAAGAAGAAAAAAATGTAATAGTTACTGAAGTACAAGTTCAAAATTTATTATCGAAGTTAAGGGGAAAGTTGTAATGCATTCTATTCGAGGGTGTATATTGTGTTTGGATTTTAAAGAAAATTATCAATGAAAGAAAAGCTAGTGAACCTTTCCTGGTATAACCAAGAACATCACTAGCTTTTCTCTTTCATGTTAAAGAACATTTAATGTTCTATGTTCTCTTAATTATTATATGTACCGAACAAGGAATTCATTCACTTGTTTGTAGGCTTGATTTATTATACATAAGAATAGAGGATACGTCAATCAAAATTTGTAATGCATTTGACAACAAAAAATTTCAAGTTGAAAGTGATCACAATTATTATGAATTGTTTTAAAATAAATATAATTTGCCAATCACAAAGCCCTTAGATTATAATAAGTCTAAAGGCTTTCTTCAAAGATAGCAAAAAGGAGGCAGAATATGTCAGTGAATGTTGCAATTGGAGTGCAGGATTTTTCAACATTGATAGAAAACCATTATTTTTATGTGGATAAAACAGCCTTTTTAAAGGAATGGTGGGATAGTGGTGACAGTGTTACGCTGATCACGAGACCAAGACGTTTTGGAAAGACGTTGACCATGAGCATGACGGAGCAGTTTTTTTCAATGGAATATGCAGGACGCTCTGATCTGTTTGAAAATCTGCAAATCTGGAAAGAGGAGAAATACCGCAATTTGCAGGGAACATATCCTGTCATTAGTCTTTCGTTTGCAAATATAAAAGAACCAACCTATGAATTGACACAAAAGAAAATCTGCGACCTTATTGCACAATTATATTTCAAATTTGATTTTATAACAGAGAGCAATGCTTTGATTAAGGAAGAAGTGAATCTGTATAAGAAAATCATGAATCATATGGACTATGTAGATGCTACGCTGTCATTAAACTATTTATCAGGATTTTTATATAAATATTATGGGAAAAAAGTGATCATTTTATTGGATGAATATGATACTCCAATGCAGGAAGCTTTTGTAGATGGTTACTGGGATGAACTGGTGACATTTACAAGAAGCCTTTTTAATTCAACTTTCAAGACAAATCCGGCATTGGAACGTGGTATTATGACAGGCATCACACGGGTGAGCAAGGAGTCTATTTTTTCCGATTTGAATAATCTGAAAGTAGTTACAACGACATCTGATGAATATGCCACAACATTTGGTTTTACAGAGCCAGAAGTCTTTGAAGCATTGGGAAAGTGCGGATTAGACAGTGAAAAGAGCGAAGTGAAAAGATGGTATGATGGTTTTATTTTCGGGGAATATAAAGATATTTATAATCCGTGGTCAATTTTAAATTATCTTGATTCACAGCAGTACACAACATATTGGGCAAATACAAGTGCAAACAGTCTGGTGGCAAAATTAGTCCGTGAGGGAAACCGCAATATCAAGAGTAAATTCGAAAAGCTGCTTTGCGGAGAGTGTATATGGTCAGAAATTGATGAACAGATTGTTTATGATCAGCTCAACGGTAATGAACAGGCGGTGTGGAGTCTTCTGCTGGCAAGTGGTTACTTAAAAGTTCTTTCTTATGAAAAGTATAAGGATATCCCGGAGGGAACTGAGCCAAAGTATCAGCTGGCACTTACGAATCGGGAAGTGAAACTGATGTTCCATCGAATGATTCATGACTGGTTCTCAATGGCGAGACCGGATTACAATGACTTTATTAAAGCAATGTTTGCCGGTGATGTGGATGCGATGAATGAATATATGAACCGGGTGGCCTTGCAGACATTCAGCTATTTTGATACCGGAGACAGAGCATCAGGAGCAGAACCGGAACGGTTTTATCATGGATTTGTGTTAGGATTGCTTGTTGATCTGCAGGACAGATATTATCTGAAATCGAACCGGGAAAGTGGTTTTGGAAGATATGATATCATGCTTGAACCAAAGAATCCGGGAAAGGATAACGCAGTGATTTTGGAATTTAAAGTGCGCAGCACAAGAAAAGAAAAAAGTCTGGAAGAGACAGCGCAGTCTGCGATCACACAGATCCGGGAAAGAAAATACAGCGAAGAACTGAGAATGAAAGGAATTACAGAAGATCAGATTAAAGAGTACGGCTTTGCATTTGAAGGAAAGACAGTGTTGATCGTGGACTGATCGTCACAGCAAAGAAGTATACAAATGCTAAATCTATTGTTTGAAAAAGCATATTGTATCTTTAATTTCACAGTGCTATAATTGGGACATAAAAAGGGGCGAGACACATGATTTTAGTAGATAAGGATATAAAACAGTATGTAGACAGTCATCAGTTGATTGTTTCAGGCTTTAAAGAAGAAAATTTAAATGGAATCAGTTATGATTTAACGATGGATGTCATGTGTGATGAAGAAGGAAAAGAACATCGTGAGTACGATTTAAAACCGGGTGAGACAGTATTTGTAAAGACGCAGGAAAAAATAAGTATTCCGGAGAATATTGTTGGAAGAATAGCTGAAAAGAATTCAAGAATGCGTCAGGGTCTGGTAGTAGATGGTCCCCATTATCAGCCTGGACATGTGACATACGTTTTTTTGCGTGTTACGAATATTTCTGAAAATTTATTGGTTTTAACACATGATATGAAAATTGCACAAATTATGTTTGAGCAATTGACACAAGTGCCGGCTATGCCATATAGTGCACAGGTTGGAGCATCTTATCAGAATGAAGTCAGTTACAAAGGATTGGGTAATTACAAGGAAGAGTACGAGAAACAGACGAAACGGGAAATACAGCATGCAAAAGAAAGTATAGAGGATTTATCTCAAAAGATATATGCCAATGTGCTTACTTTGATGGGAGTATTAGTTGCAATATTTGCAATGATTTCTATTAATTATCAGGCATTTACAAATGCAAAGATAAGTATGGCTTATGTTTTGGTTATGAATTTATCAATGACACTTTGTATTGTTGTAATGCTTGGATTGATATTAATTTTTGTAAATAAAGCAAAGAATAAAAAGTTTTTATGGTTATACATATGTATACTGGCTGTTCTGGCGATTGCAACAATTGGAGTATGTATTGCTATGATATAAAAGAATTATTTTAGGCGTCTTGGACGGATAAGAAGTTCAAAGACGCCTTTTTTATAATTGGAAGGACAGGAGTTTCAGATATGGATGACGCACAGGCACAGCAGACCAATCCATTATTTGGTATTATTCCAAAAGAATTTTTCACACCGCTGGCATCGCCGAACAGACTTGTATATTGGGACTGTCTGTGCCGGTTGTTTCAGGCAATGAGTGCACAGCTTTCCTTTGGGATCGAGAGAGAAATCCTTGTGGATGAATTACAGTTTTATTTTGAACAGAATCAGGCAGCGGAATTTGAGGAAGATGACATAAATGGCATGGATTCCAGAAAAAAGGCAAATGAGATGCTGCGCTTATTGGAGAAGTACGGCTGGCTTGAGGTTGAGACAGATAAGAGTTATGTGCAGAGAGTCAATTTTTATGATTATGCCGTAAAAGTCATGAAAACGCTTCTTGAGATTTCAGACGGACGAAAGGTGGAATATCAGGGCTATATTTATACCATTTACAGCCTTGTGCGGACCAATACGGATCATCCGGCTGTTGTGTTACAGCAGATCCGGGATAATACGGATATGCTGATCACAGGACTAAAGAACCTCAATTCGAATATCAAGCATTACATTGATGAACTGACAAAGCATAAGACCGTAGCGGAGATTATGAATGCGCTGTTTAATGATTATATTACGAATATTGTAGATAAAGCTTACCACAGATTACTGACTTCAGACAATGTGTCAAAGTTCCGGCCGGAGATCATAGAGCGGCTGGAAGCAAATGGGCATAGCTCACGTTATATCGCAAAGACGTCGGAAGAGTTGGCAGCGATCCGGGAGATACCGGTCGGGCAGGCAGAAGAACTGGTATATCAGACATTGCATGAGATTGTGGAAGCGTTCCGGAATATGGATGATATTCTGGCAGAGATCAACCGGAAAAACACACAATACCAGAGGGCGGCGGTAAACCGTGCAAAGTTTCTGCTGGCAGGGACGGAAGATGTCAGAGGACAGATGAAAGAAATCCTTTTATACATTGGAGAGCAGATGGAACAGAGCCAGCTGGATCTGAATGGGATTTATGAGATCGAGTATCTGGACAATCTGGTGAGGCTGTTTGGAAGCAGTTTTATTGATGAGAAATCGTTTTACAGCCCGATCGAGGGAAAGAAAGAGTTTCATCCGCAGGAACTGACAGAAGTAATGCCGGATGTGGAACTCCGGCAGGAAAAGCTTCGGAAGATGACCGAAAAGATGCAGCGCATTTTAAGCCCGGAACGGATAGAGCGGTTTGTAGAAGAACAATTAGGAGACAGGGAAAAAATCTATGCGTCTGAGCTTCCGATGGAAACAATGGATGATTTTATCAGGCTGATCTATGTCAGACTGTATGGCTCCAGAAAAAAGATGCGATATCGGATTGAAAAGGCAGAAGGTGCGAATAAAATCAGTGGAGAGTTTGATTTCCCGGATTTTGCGATCATAAAACGCTGACAGCGCATAGCAGAGGGAGAGCAGAATGGATTTATTAAATGGCATGCTGCAGAAGGATCAGGATGAATTCCGCAGAATATGTAATAAACTGATTAATGTATGTTTTATATGCAGACAGAATCAGGCAACAAAGAGTGATTACTATTTTATACAAAAGTACAAAGAAAAGTTTGAAGAATTACTGGGAGTGCTTGGTTACAGATTAGAAATGAATGAGGAATACGGCGTTGTGCAGCTGACCAACGCCCTGAACACAAACAGGCAGAATTTAAAATTATATGAGACCGTTATTTTGCTGATATTGCGCATTTTGTTTGATGAGAAAAAAAGAGAATTGTCTGTGAGTGATGAAGTCATTGTGAATCTGGGCGATATTCAGGACAAGTTTTTAAGCCTGAAGATCCGTGACAAAATGATCGACAAAACAACGATGGGAAATGCGCTTCGTCTTTTCCGGAGATATCAGCTGATCGAGCTGCTGGATTCGGATCTGAAAAATGAGGAGTCCAGAGTTTTGATCTATAATTCCATCCTGATGGCAGTGCGGGTTGAGGACATCAAAAGTGTCTATGAAAAAGTTGACAGTTATAGGAAAGGAAAATTAAAAGATGAAGAAGCTGACCAGACTGAAACTGATTAATTGGCATCGTTTCTCGGATGTTACGATAGATTTTGGGGACTCAACTCTGATTTCCGGCGAAAATGGAGCTGGAAAATCCACACTTTTAGATGCGATCCAATTTGTTGTGACCTGCTCTACAAATCATTTTAATAAGGCTGCACATGAGAACGGCAAGAGAAAGCTGACCGGTTATATCCGGTGTAAGACGGGACGTGAAAATCATCCTTATGAGAGAACCGGAGAGATCAGTGCGCATGTCGCATTGGAATTTTATGAGGAGAGCAAGGAAAAGTATTTTGTCATCGGAGCGGTGATCGATTCGGCAACTGAAGGGCAGGAGACAGTCGTGCGTTATCTCATGGACAATGTGATGTTAGAGGATGAGATGTTTAAGATCGGAAACAGACCACGGACCATCACAGAATTCAGGTCGTTTAACAATAAAAACATCAAATTATTTGCAAAGACGAATGCGGAAGGCAAAAAGATGATGAAACAGCGTTTTGGAAGAATCGAGGATAAGTTCTTCCAGCTGATTCCAAAGGCGCTGGCATTTAAACCAATTGATGATATCAAGGATTTTGTCTATTCCTATGTGCTGGATGAAAAAGAAGTCAATATTGACAATCTGCGCGAAAATGTAAGAAGCTATCAGGAGCTGGAAAAAACGCTGGAGGGTGTGAAAAACAGAATTGAAAAACTGTCAGAGATCGAATGCCACCACAAAGCAGTGGTGGATTGTATACAATCTGACCGGATGTATGAATATTTTATGGCACAGTCGGATCTGGATCTGACCAAAGAACAAATCGGCGTTCTGCAAGATGAGATCAGGCGCGAAAGTTACCGTCTGGAACAGCTGAATGCAAAGTGCATCAGCATGAAAAAGGAACTGGAGAATAAGGAGGAAGTCCGTACACTGCTTTTAGCGGAACTGAACGCCAACTCAGATTTCCAGACGTTGGAAAAGCAGAAAAAATATCTGAAAGAATTACAGGAAAAAGAAGAAATACAATATCAGGAAAAGAAAAGACTGTTAGAGAGCGGAAAAAAAGCAGGACAGAAAGTAAAAAGACTGCTTGAAATACCGGATGTGGATGAATGCATGAAGCAGTATGATGAGCTGCTGCACCGGCTGAAGGATACGGAGGACGTTGTTAGTGCACAGGAACTGATTGACCGGGCGATCGCTTACAAGAAGCATATGAGTACAAAACTGCAGAGGAAAAATTTAGAGATCCAAAGCCGGCTGAATGAGATCGCAGCAGACCTGCAGGAGACAGAGCAGCGGATCAGTAATCTGAAACAGCACCGGTTTTCCTATCCCCCGGCAGTCCAGCTTCTGATGTCGCGTGTGGAGCAGGAATTGCTCAAGATCGGAAGGACGGCAAAGCCGAGGATTTTGTGTGAAATGTTAGAGATCACGGATGAGACATGGAGAAATGCAGTGGAGGGCTATCTGAATACACAGCGATTTTATGTGTTGGTAGAGCCGGAACATTTTGACATTGCCCTTGGTATTTACGAAAAACTCAGAAGAGAAAAGAAAGCATACGGTGTGGGACTGATCAATTCCGGCAAACTCGAGGAATATGACATTGCTCCGGCAGGAAGTCTGGCAACAGTTGTGGAGTCGAAGAGTATTTATGCGAAGCGGTATGTGAATATGGTTCTTGGTAAGGTACATATGTGTAAGAGAGTGGATGAATTAAAACAGTATCCGGTTTCTATCACACCAAATTGCATGCGCTATCAGAATCATGTCGCATCTGCGATCAGACCGGAAATCTATACAACTCCATTTATCGGCAAGAATGCATTCAAAGTCCAGTATGAGCAGGCACTGCAGAAAAAGGAGGATTTAAACCGGCAGAAAATAGAATGCAAAGACCGTATGACACATATGGAAGTGACGCTGCAATGGCTCGAGTGGGATGATGATACAGATGTGAAGTATAGGATTACAATTGTATCAGAACTGAAAAGGACAGGACTTGAGATTGAAAAATGTGAGACGGAGATCCGTAATCTGCAGCAGAATACGACCATGATCGAAAAGCAGATCCGTGCGGATGAAATGCGGAAAGAGTGTGAGGAACTGAAAAATCACATTTCCAAAAATGACAGGGAAAGCGGAGCCTGCGAACTGAAAATAAGCAATGCAAAAGACAGGCTCGTGGAGTGCGAGGATGAGTGCATACACAAGAATGAACTGATCACAGACATTGCCCAGAAAGCAGAAAATGAGATCGTGCTCTGGAAGAAAGAATACGAAAAACAGACCGGTGATAAGACATTAGAGCAGTTCCGGCAGAATTTTGACCGAAGACGTAAGGCGAATAATACAACAAAAGAGAATGCGGATAAGAAAATGACAAGTGCGATGTACGATTACAAAACGGCATTTGATTTTGGCGCACCGGCTACGTTAGAAGCATATCCGGAATATGCGGCAGTTCAGGAGAGACTGGTGAACTCCGAGCTTCTGAATTATGAAGAAAAAGTAAGAAAAGCAAAATTATCGGCAGAGGAAGAATTCCGGGAACAGTTTTTATCCAAGCTTCAGGAAAATATGAAGCAGGCACAGGGAGAGTTTAAAGAACTCAATAAGGCATTGAAAGATATCACCTTCAGCAATGAAAGATATGAATTTTTATATTTGCCGAGCAAAAGCTATGGAAAATATTACGATATGATCATGGACGATTTCAATGTAGTGCAGGGAGAGTCCATTTTCAGCGGTCTGTTTCATGAGAATCATAAGGAAGTCATTGATGAACTATTTTCAAAGCTCGCACTGGATCAGGACAATGGGATCAAGGCATTAGATGAATTTACGGATTACCGCACCTATATGGATTATGATATTAAGATCACACATGAGGATGGCAGCTATTCTCTTTACTCTAAGGTTTGTGAAGAAAAGAGCGGAGGCGAGACACAGACCCCGTTCTATGTGACGGTAGCCGCATCTTTTGTCCAGTTGTACAATAATAATATCGGCGGAGAGGCAATCGGGCTGGTGATGTTTGATGAGGCATTTAACAATATGGATGATGAGAGGATCGGGGCAGTTCTTGAGTTTATGAACAGACTGCCGCTTCAGATCGTGATCGCAGCGCCGCCGGATAAAATCCAGTATATCGGTCCGAGAATGCAGGAGACATTATTAGTACTGACAGACGATAAAGTAAGCTTCGTGGAGGAGTATCGTTATGCATCCGGTCGAAAATAAGATATTGAATTATCTTCTGGACAAATACGAAAACAGTAAGCTTTCCAGAGGAGAAAACCAAAGAGCGATTCATATTGCATTTCCGTTCAATAAGAAGACGATGCCAAAGTATTTTGATGAGAGCTCGCTTGAGATAGAAACCATTCACGCAGCCGCAGAACAGATGGAGCGTGAGGGACTGGTCACGATCGCATGGAAAAACCAGAAGCCCGGATATATTATTGAGAAGCTTGTACTCTGTGAGAATCATGTGGAAGAGGCATATGAGAAGCTTGGCAGGAAGCCGAAAAGGGAAGCCGAGGCACATACAAAACAGATTTTGGAGCAGTTTTATCAGAAAACGCAGGGCGGGGTGACAAGAAGTTTTTTGTCCCACATGATAATGCGGCTGGAAAGAGAACAGTCAGTAAAAGAATATCTCGATATCATGGATCACAGGAAAACAGAGCAACTGATCGACACCTTAGATAAAGTAGAGCAGAATAGGAAAGAATGTTATATCAGGGAATTTTCCATAGAACATTTTCATGACAGCAAAATATTCGAGACACTGATCCCAAAAATCTGTAAAATATTCCGGGAGGAAAATGAAGAACTGACAGGATTTGAAAATGAAGAAATTCTTGCGGAGTATCAGATTTATAAAACACCGGGCTATGTGTATATGAAGGGAAACGTACAGATTTACAGCGCCGGGAAGCAGGCAGCAGATATCAGTGCTTTCCCGGAAGGAATCGCTGTTGCGGTGGGGAGTGAGGAGGATACGCCGGATATCTGTCCGGATCAGACGATTGATAAAGTATTCACAATTGAAAATCTGACTTCTTTTTACCGTTTTAAACAGGAACACAGTCTGGTAATCTATCTTGGCGGTTATCATAACCACAGCAGACGAAATCTGCTGATGCAGATTTATCAGAAATTGCCGGATGCACAATATTATCATTTTGGAGATCTGGATGCAGGCGGATTTTATATTTTAGAACACTTGAAAAGAAAAACAGGGATCCCATTTCAAATGTTTCAAATGGACATTGAAACATTGAAAAAGTATGAGGATTATGCGAAACCATTGACAGAGAATGACAAAAAGCGGTTGATGCAGTTAGAAAAAATGGAACTGCCGGACAAAGAGAGAAAACTCATCACTTATATGTTACAAAAAGGAATAAAGCTGGAACAGGAATGTATTTCCGAATCCCAGTAAGGAGCATAGATCATGTGGAAACTAAAACAGATTTTTGATGGAGAATACGGCTGCGAAGAGCGGCAGCCGGGAGAAAAAGAAAAATGTCTTGTGATTCTCGCAAATGAAGAGGGAGAAGAAAAGACATTCGAGGCGAATGAGGACTGGATTGCGGCAATCGAAAAGCTGTCAGCAAATCCGCTCATGAAAATAATTATCAGTAAGCCGATGGCGAAAGACTGCCAGTACAAAAAGATCGTGGTGGAGAAGAAAGGCGATGGCTATCAGGCGGCAAAGTATACAGAGAAACAGGTGTTCCACGATAATTTTGGCGCAGAAGATCTGCAGGGCTTTTTGATGGAAACCATACATGATACATTCCTGCAGGTAAATGCATGGGATGAGAAAAGAGAATACAGTCTTCTGATCTCAAAGAAAGGTGCGGTGACACTCAGGGCGAAAGCTTCAAAAGAAGCACCAGACACAGTCACAGAGCATAACCGGAAGAAAAATTACATTTTGGATGAGGGACAGGTGATACCTCCGCTGGTGGATATGGGTATTTTTACCGGAGAGGGAAAAGTGGTAAAGTCCATGTATGATAAGTTCCGCCAGATCAACCGTTTTATCGAGATGATCGATGATGCGATCCGGGAATATAAAGGTGAGGAAATACACATCATTGATTTCGGATGCGGAAAGTCTTACCTGACTTTTATTATGTATTATTATTTTACAGAGATCCGGCACATGAAAGTGCAGATGCTTGGACTCGACCTGAAAAAAGATGTCATCGAAAAATGCAACCGGGCGGCGGAGAAATATGGCTATGACAATCTGCGCTTTGAGCTAGGTGACATCAATGGATTTCAGACGCCGTTTGACGTGGATATGGTCGTGACGCTCCATGCCTGCGATACTGCGACAGATTTTGCACTCTATAATGCAATCACATGGAATGCAAAAATGATTTTTTCCGTACCATGCTGTCAGCATGAGGTGAATAAGCAGATCCAGAGTGAGGATTATTCCCTGCTCACAAGATACGGCATTATCAAAGAGCGTTTTTCAGCGCTGACAACAGATGCGATCCGGGCGAATCTTTTGGAGTGCTGCGGATACAAAACCCAGCTGCTGGAATTTATTGACTTTGAACACACACCGAAAAATATTTTGATCCGTGCGGTCCGCCGCCCGGTCTTACCGTCCTCTGCGAAGAAAAAATATTTAGCGGAAGTGGAAAACATGTGCAGGGAATTTCACTTAGAGCCAACCCTGTATACATTATTGCGGAACGATTGCAAAGTATGATAGTATAAATGGAGCAGAAAACACAAAGGAGCGCAGGTATGGAAGATATTTTAGCAGCATTTCCGGATAGAGAAACATTTGACCGTTACTGGGAGGAAAATTATGTTCCGGTAACCTATGAGGATGTAAAAGAGGCATTTGAAGATTTCGTGACCTCCGCAGGCGGACACATCTTTTTGTCCGATTACGAGGAGGGTGGATGCATTTCCAAAGAGGATTTTAAGGACAATCTTTCACAGGAGGCGCAGTTTGCCTTTCAGGATGGTCTGACGGAAGTATTTTATGACAAAAACCCGGATTTATATGAGACAGCCTTTGCTATTTTTGAGGAGGCACAGATGTCTGGAAATCAGGATGTAAATGTGGCAGTTACGTTTCATGAAACATTTAACCGCCTGTATGCAGAGTTTTTAGATCGTTTATTTGAAGAGAAAGGCAGTATATGGCAACTTTAGGAATTCCACAGAATACCATAGAGGTTTTACAGAAATATAATTTTAATTTTCAGAAGAAGTTCGGACAGAACTTTCTGATCGATACGCATGTGCTAGAGAAGATCATTGAGGAGTCCGGAATCACAAAGGATGATTTTGTTTTGGAGATTGGTCCGGGAATCGGCACAATGACGCAGTATCTCTGCGAGAATGCAAGAGAAGTGGCGGCAGTGGAGATTGATAAAAATCTGATCCCGATTCTGGCAGACACACTCAGCGCATACGACAATGTGGAAGTCATCAATGATGATATTTTAAAAGTAGATATTAATAAGCTGGCAGAGGAAAAAAATGGAGGAAAGCCGATCAAAGTTGTGGCAAATCTTCCATATTATATCACGACACCGATCATTATGGGATTATTTGAAAGCCATGTGCCGATCGACAGCATTACGATCATGGTGCAGAAAGAAGTGGCAGACCGTATGCAGGTGGGACCGGGAACGAAAGAATATGGGGCACTCTCCCTTGCAGTGCAGTATTATGCGAAACCCGAGATTGTTGCGATCGTTCCGCCGAACTGTTTTATGCCTCGCCCGAATGTCGGAAGCGCAGTGATCCGTCTCACAAGACATAAAGAAGTGCCGGTGCAGGTGAATGACGAAAAATTAATGTTTAAGATCATCCGTGCATCCTTCAATCAGCGCAGAAAGACGCTTGCCAATGGCTTGAATAATGCGCCGGACATTCATCTTTCCAAAGAAGTGATTCAGGAAAGCATTGAGGAACTTGGCGTTCCGGTCACCATCCGTGGCGAAGCACTGACACTTCAGCAGTTCGCACAGCTCAGCAACATCATTGGCAGCAAAATTTGATTCATAAAAGCTGACTCCGTCTCATATACTTGTATATGGGATGGAGATTTTTTATGCACAGAAAAAACTTGGCAAAAAGAATAAACACGATGCTGACCATACTTCTGCTCTTGCTGCTCATACCACTTTTCCTCACCATTTTTTGCCAGAAAATGCAGCTGGAAGAATTGCTGGGAAATGTAAACCGGACAGCGGAAAAAGAGGAGGATGCGGACATGCTTTTTTGCATTGTCGCAAAGGAGATAAGCGCAGATGCACCGGAGGAATGTATCAAAGCCCAGTGTGTGATCGCCCGCACAAACCTTAAGGCAGCAGAGGAGATGGGGACAGAACTTCCGGGGAGTATGACAATGGGCGAATTACAGGAGCTGTGGGGCGACTATTTTTCCGAGGCGGAAGGGAAGATAAAGGAGGCGATACAGGAGACAGACGGAGAGACGCTGCAGTACCGGAACCATTACATATATGCTGCATACCATGCAGTGAGCGCAGGCAATACAAGAAATATGGAAGAATTATATCCGGATTCGGATATGCCCTATCTTTCAGGTGTGGCATGTTATGAGGATGCACAGGCGCCGGATTATCTTTCGGTGCTGTATCTGGATCAGGAGATCACGATCGAAGAGAAGGATAGTGCCGGGTATGTCACAAAGGCGCAGATGAATGGGAAATCCTACACAGGAGAGGAACTGCGTGGGGAACTTGGGTTAAAATCCGCAAATTTCAACGTGACAGAACTGGAACCGGGCAAGATCCGGATTGTAACGAAGGGACATGGACACGGATTTGGGCTGAGCCAGTATACAGCACAGAAAATGGCTGAAAAAGGGGAGAATTACAGAAAAATTTTACAGTATTTTTTTCCCGGCACAGAGCTGGAAAATATGGAATGAAAAACGATTCCAATTACTGTGAATAAACCGTCTGAATGTGGCAACACTATTGTTAATAGCAGTAAATGTATTCTGCTAAATAAACAATGGACGGTGAAAAATATGAGAAAGAATCACGGGTGGGCAGCCTTCTGGCAGAAAAAACAGTATATCATTGCAGGCACGCTGGTAATCCTTGCAGCAGTCGGCATGACTGTTTTATATAGCAGAGGACAGGAACAGGAGAGAAAGCAGTTGGAACAGGAAATTGCAGCAGAGATGGACACGGAGAACCAGGATGTGGCAATGGAGGAAGAGACAGAGGCAGATCAGGTTGCTTCTATTTTAAAACCGCAGACACAGAGCACAGAGACAGCAGAGGTAGAAAAGGAGAGTGAGGAAGCAGACAGTGGACAGGAAGAGGTAGCACCGACAGGAAACACTTCCCAGGCACTCCATTTTGCTGCGGAAGATGGCATCTTATGGCCGATGGAAGGAAATGTGATCTTAGATTACAGTATGGACTCGACGGTGTATTTTGCGACGTTAGACCAGTACAAATACAATCCGGCAGTCATTATTGCCGGAGATGTCAACAGCAAAGTTTATGCGGTAGCAAAAGGAAAAATCCAGAGTATTGAGACAAATGAAGTGACAGGATGTACCGTGACAGAGGATTTGGGAGATGGGTATCTCGCAGTCTACGGACAGCTTAAGGAACCGGAGTTTGCAGTGGGAGACTATGTGGAGGCAGGTCATGTGATCGGTTATGTGACGGAACCGACAAAATATTATTCTGTTGAGGGCAGTAACCTGTATTTTGAACTTCGAAAAGATGGGGTACCGGTCGATCCGATCGAATTTTTTGAATAGCAAAAATTTCCTTTTTCTTGAACACACGGAATTTCTGGATTATAATAAATTTTATTGAAATACCGAAAACAGGCAGAAAGGAAGAGACTGCATGGGAGTTCATGGATCAAATGACGTGGTAAACGCATGGAAACAGGAAGTTTTGAACAGCAGAGGAAAGGACGCAGAGCATACACTCAAATGCTGTCTTGATATAGAACGGTATGCAAAGGAACATAAAGATGCGGCACTTCTTGGTTTTGCATATTTTTACAGTGGGGAAACTTACTATCTGCTGAATGATGTAGAGCACATGTTCCGCAACATTGCGCAGGCAATCCATCTGCTAGGACAGACCGGACAGTGGGAGCTGATCGCAAGGTCTTACAACCTGATGGCAATCTCTTCTGTCAACAAGGGAAATGTGTCTGCAGCGATGGATTACTATCTGACAGGATTGAATTACTGCCGCAAATATGGGATTACTAAGATGGAGATCAGCATCATGCAGAATCTTGGTAATCTGTACATGGAAAATGGTGTGTATCACGAGGCGCAAAGTTATTTCGAAAAGGCTTATTCATACTGCAGAAGTAATCCGGATGTGAAGGAAAATTATGTCGGACTGATGGCCAGTTACGTGAATCTGGCACGCTGCTATATGCTGCAGGGGATGTTAGATAAGACACATGCTTATATAGAAAAACTGGATGCGGAATGTGCGTCTTATTATGAGGACATAGATATTTTATATGTGGACTGCCTGAAGGCAAGGTATTATCATCTGATCCACAATTATGTGAGACGAGATGCACAGATCCAGGAGATTGTAGAAATAATCAATAAAAATGTGCAGATCATGGAGGTATTTGACGACCTTTGTGATTTTTGCGGGCTGATGCTGGAGATCGGCCGGGATGATGTGTTGTGGATGATCGTTGAGAAGCTGGATCAGATCGTGAAAAATTCAGGTGTGATCAATCTGCAGCGCAGAGTCATTTCCATTAAGATCAAAGGCTACCGCAAGAATCAGGACAATGCAGGTTATCTGCAGGCAGCTGGTCTGTATTATGAGCTTTCCGAGATCATGGAGCGCGAGAACAAAGATATGATCGTCAACATGCTTTATGTCAGAAGTTCTCTTGAACGGGCAAATGAGAGCCGCAGGGAGATGGAAGCAGTCAATGTGAAGCTGCTGAAACAGTCGGAGACAGATCAGATGACCGGACTGGCAAACCGTTACCGCCTGAATGATTATTCGGACAAAGTATTAGATTACTGTTATGAGCACAGGCTTCCGCTTGCAATGGAGATTTTAGATATTGACTTTTTTAAGCAGTATAATGACAATTATGGACATCAGCAGGGCGATGAGTGCATTATAGCAATTGCAGATGAGCTGAAAAAAATGGAAGATGGGCAGACATTCTGCGCGAGATATGGCGGAGATGAATTTATTATCATTTATGCGGGTATAAGTGTGGAGGAAGTGCATGCGAAGGCAGGCGCGCTGCGGCAGAATATTATGAATCTCAAACTGGAGCATTTGTATTCCAAAGCATTGCCGATCGTGACAATCTCCCAGGGTATTTCGTATGGAGTTCCGGAGGAAGGAAACAGGAGCTGGGATTTTCTACATACTGCAGATATGCTGTTATATCAGGTAAAGAAGAGAAGCAGAAATGATATCTGTATTGCGGATATCCGCGGGCAGGAGCTGGATTTATCCTCAAAACAGGAAAAAGTGGAACCTTAGAGGAAAATTGGCATAAGTTATAATGAGCAATCCGCAATCGAACTATTGCTACGGCAGCTTTTTTAGAGGTGACGGGCATATCACATTTTTACAGGGGAAAAACAGAAATACATGTGGAGTGTACGACGACTGGATTTTGCTTGGATATGGATGAAAAACAGGGAGTATTCGATTGCTTTTCATATTAACCCAGCTTTCTTTTTCATGGAAGCCGGGGTACATAGATCGTGCCGGATGTGATACGGGTATTCTGACAAAATAGTTGACAAAATGGCGACAATATGCTAACGTATACGACTGCGCATTCGCACGAAAGGAAAATATATGGAAACAGTAAGATTTGATGAATTAGATTTATATCCACAGGTACTCCGTGCTATCAAAGAGATGGGATTTGAAGAGGCGACTCCGATCCAGAGTCAGGCGATCCCGGTTGTGATGTCAGGAGTCGATGTGATCGGACAGGCACAGACGGGAACCGGAAAGACAGCATCTTTTGGTATCCCGGTGCTTCACAAAGTAGACCCAAATAATAAAAAGACACAGGTGATCATCCTCTCACCAACCAGAGAGCTTGCAATCCAGGTGTCGGAAGAAATCCGTAAATTAAGCAAATATATGCATGGCGTGAAAATCCTTCCGGTATACGGCGGACAGGATATCAACCGTCAGATCAAGGCATTAAAAGGCGGTGCACAGATCATTATCGGTACACCGGGACGTGCCATGGATCATCTCCGCAGAAAAACGATCCGCTGCGAGGCAGTCAATACGATCGTTTTAGATGAGGCGGACGAGATGCTGAACATGGGATTCCGTGAGGATATCGAGACGATTTTGGAATATATCCCGGAAGAGGGAAGACAGACGGTTCTGTTTTCTGCGACCATGCCAAAGCCGATTTTAGATATCACAAAGAAATATCAGCATGACGCAGTGACCATTAAGGTGGTAAAAAAAGAACTGACCGTGCCAAGCATCGAGCAGTATTATTATGATGTCAAACGCAAGGACAAGACCGAAGTCCTGACAAGACTGTTAGATTACTACAATCCAAAGCTTTCCCTCGTATTCTGTAATACCAAGAAAATGGTGGACGAGCTTTCCGAGGAGTTAAAGAGCCGCGGTTATATGGCAGAGGGGCTTCACGGCGATATGAAGCAGGCACAGCGTGACCGTGTCATGAAAGCATTCCGCTCCGGACGTGTGGAGATCCTGATCGCAACAGATGTTGCTGCGAGAGGAATTGACGTTGATGATGTGGAAGCAGTATTCAATTATGATATTCCACAGGATGACGAGTATTATGTACACCGTATCGGACGTACCGGACGTGCAGGACGTACCGGACGTGCGTTCACTTTTGTAAAAGGAAAAGAGGTTTACAAGTTAAAAGATATCATGCGTTACTGCAAGACCAAGATCCTTGCAATGCCAATCCCATCTTCGGATGATGTGGCACAGATCAAGGCAGAGAAAGTAATGCAGGGAATCGGTGAGATCATTGAGAATGAGGATTTAAAAGAGATGATCGAGATCATCGAAAAGCAGGTCAATGATTCCGATTATACCGCAATGGATATTGCAGCAGCCTTCTTAAAACAGGCACTCGGTCAGGTGAATCTGGAAAATGACAGAGAGAATGGCGAGATCGACTGGGATAACACCGGAGCCGAAGAAGGTATGGTTCGTCTCTTTATTAACATCGGTAAAAAAGACCGCGTGAAACCGGGCGATATCTTAGGTGCCATCGCAGGTGAGTCAGGAATGCCTGGAAAACTCGTCGGTGCGATCGATATGTACGACAAATACACCTTCGTGGAAGTGCCGAGAGAGTATGGCAAAGAAGTATTAGAAGCCATGAAAAATGTGAAGATCAAAGGACGTTCCGTGAATATGGAACCGGCAAATCAGAAATAGAAAATAAAAAGAGAGTCTCTTTTGTGAAATTTTTAAGCAAAATTTCGAAAGAGACTCTTTTTTTGGTGTATTGCGCTACTTGAATTCGATTACATTTAATAGTATAATTTTTCACGGTTGTATAAATAAAAGGCAAATTAAGGAGTAAAATCCTCTGCTCCTGCAAGGGCAGTCGCATTTTGCTTCGCAAAACAAGGAGGATAACACCATGGAGTGGAAGAATTTAGATACCCTTACTTCTTTTGAAGAATTGTCAAAGGTTGCAGAGGTTGACCTGACAAAAGTAATGTCCGGAGAAAACGGCGCAGAGCGTGTGAAGAAATACAGCACACCGATGGCAGAGGGACTTGCATATAATTATGCTGCAAAAAAAGTGGATGATAACACACTTGCAGCACTTGCAAAATTAGCAGAGGAAGCACAGCTTTCTGAAAAATTTGCAGCTCTTTATAATGGTGAAGTTGTGAATACAGGCGAGAAACGTCTTGTACTTCATCATATGACACGCGGACAGTTAGGGGATGCAGTCGAGGCAGATGGCGTTGACAAGCGTTCTTTTTATGTAGAACAGCAGAATAGAATTGCTGATTTTGCAAACAAGGTACATGCCGGAGAGATCACAAATGCAGCAGGTGAAAAGTTTACAACTGTAGTTCAGATCGGTATTGGCGGAAGTGACCTTGGACCACGTGCAATGTATCTTGCACTAGAGAACTGGGCAAAGAAAAACAACACATTCAAGATGGAAGCAAAATTCATCAGCAATGTAGACCCGGATGATGCAGCAGCAGTATTAGCTTCTATTGATGTTGCACATTCCATTTTCGTACTTGTATCAAAATCAGGTACAACATTAGAGACATTGACGAATGAGTCTTTCGTAAAAGATGCATTGAAAAATGCAGGACTGGATGCTTCTAAGCATATGATCGCTGTTACAAGTGAGACATCTCCGCTGGCAAAGAGTGATGATTATCTGGCAGCATTTTTCATGGATGATTATATCGGAGGACGTTTCTCTTCTACATCAGCAGTTGGCGGAGCTGTATTATCCCTGGCATTCGGACCGGAGGTGTTTGCACAGTTCTTAGACGGTGCAGCAGAAGAAGATAAACTTTCTTTAAATAAAAATATGTTAGAGAATCCGGAAATGCTCGACGCATTGATCGGAGTTTATGAGCGTAATGTACTCGGCTACCCGGCTACAGCCGTTTTACCATACTCCCAGGCTTTGAGTCGTTTCCCTGCACATTTACAGCAGTTAGACATGGAGTCTAACGGTAAATCTGTAAACCGTTTTGGCGAGTCTGTAAATTATGTGACAGGACCGGTGATCTTCGGTGAGCCTGGTACAAATGGACAGCATTCCTTCTATCAGTTATTACATCAGGGAACTGACATCGTTCCGCTTCAGTTCATCGGCTTTAAGAAGAGCCAGCTTGGTGTAGACGTAGATATCGAGAACAGCACAAGCCAGCAGAAACTCTGTGCAAACGTTGCTGCTCAGATCGTAGCATTTGCATGCGGTAAAAAGGATGAGAACCTGAACAAGAACTTCAAGGGCGGACGTCCTTCCAGCATCATCACAGGTGAAGAACTTACACCTGCATCTCTGGGTGCATTACTTGCTCACTTCGAGAACAAGATCATGTTCCAGGGATTCGTATGGAACTTAAACAGCTTCGACCAGGAAGGTGTTCAGCTTGGTAAAGTCCTTGCAAAACGTGTTCTTGCACATGACACTGACGGAGCACTGAAAGTATACAGTGACCTGTTAAACATCTGATTTCATCAGAAAGCAAAAGTTATGTTATAGGAACATTACGGAGTAATTTCCTATAACATAACAAAATCATCATACAGAACTCCGATAAATATTATCAGGAAGTTCCTTATGATGATTTTTCTGTTTTCTTTTCTAATTCTCTTCTGACTTCTTAACAAACTCTGCTTTCGGCAATGGTCTGGAATAATAGAATCCTTGAATATTGTCACATTCCATCTCCTTCAGAAGTTCAAGCTGATCTGCAGTCTCCACACCTTCTGCAACCACCTTCATGCCAAGTCCATGTGCCAGGATGATTACCTGCTGCACGACCATTCTTCCCTTCTGCTGGTGAATACAGTCAACCAGACTCTTATCAATCTTCAGTGTATTAAACGGTAATTCACTCAATGTGATCAGTGAAGAATATCCTGAACCAAAATCATCCATGTGCAGTGCAAATCCTGCATTTACCAGTTTCTCTGTAAAATCTCTGATCATAACATTATTCAGAGTAGCTGTTTCCGTCAGTTCAACAGGCACACAGGAAAACGGGATCCCATTCTCCTCTACAATCTTCATATAACGTTCAACAATATCGGAATGATGGATGCTTGTACGCGACAGATTTACAGAAATCGGAATCAGCTCCTGCCCCTTCTTCATCAGTTCACGCTGAAATTCGCAGACATACCGGAATATGTATTCATCCAGCTTCACGATCAGTCCGTCCTTTTCATATAGCGGGATGAAATCTCCGGGCATTACCATGGAACCATCCGGGTTGATCCATCGCACCAGTGATTCCGCTCCTGTGATCCTCTCTGTTTTTACATCATATTTCGGCTGGAAATATGCCACAAATTCTTTATTTTTAATCGCAGATTCAAATCTGTTCTCCAGCAAACGGTCCTGCATCTGCTTCTGTTTCATTTTCTCTGTATAATAGGCAATGTTACACTCATAGTTATCGCGGATACTTCTGATCGCCATAAATCCTCTGTCACAGATTACAGAAACAGGTAAAGATTTATCAATATCCTGATAAACTCCATATTTGACCATAAGATTGGGAACAGGTGCATGCTCTGCGATTTCTTCTTCTATCTTTGTCACTGTTTCCAAAGACAGATCACAGTCATCACACGTCATACATACGAACTGGTCACTCCCATATCTGGATACCAGACCTGTCTTCAGCATCTTTGTATAAGCTCCTGCCAGATAGCAGAGGATTTCATCTCCTACTTTCTCCCCGTAACTGCTGTTGATCAATTTGAAATCCCTGATGTCAGCAATTACAAGATGAAATCTATCCCTCGGTCTGGTTTTCAGAAAAGATTTTGCATGATAGAAAAACGCCTGTCTGGTATAAACTCCGGTGAGCTCATCATGTTCTACTGCAGTCAGTGCCATTACGGACTCCCTCAGCTTGATCACACTGTTGATCCTGCCCATTACAAGTTTAAAGTTATAGGGCTTCGGAATAAAATCAACTGCACCAAGATCCAGGCATTGAAGTTCTACATCTTTTGAATTACTTCCGGTCATAACGATAACCGGTATGGTTGACAGAAATTTATCTGTGTTTCTGCGTCTGAGGAATTCAAATCCATCACACACAGGCATACAGATATCCAACAGCACTACTGATAATTCTCTGTAATGCTCGGAAAGAAGTTCCAGTCCTTCTTCCCCGTTTTCTGCGAGAAAAACA
>ENA-ORNP01000019-ORNP01000019.1-human-gut-metagenome-genome-assembly--contig:-NODE-19-length-164258-cov-6.403653_pt1 | contig 164258 bp, 172 predicted proteins | sample MGYA00242119_ERZ509030 | MGnify/ENA primary metagenome ERZ509030 (study PRJEB26280, sample SAMEA2338708) | human gut metagenome | biome: human gut; feature: human-associated habitat; material: faeces... | reverse complement strand
ACATCTGCGATTGTTATTTTTCCATCTCCTGTTAGATCAGATATTTCAAGAGTTTCACTATCAGTTATTACTTTAGTTTTCCTAACATGTCTATATAATAATGATACATCCGCGATTGTTATTTTATCATCACCTGTTATATCCCCTTTAGCACGAGTAGATATGGTATAAACTTTCAATATATCATCATTATATTTAATATAAAGTTTATCATCTTTATATTCTTTTAATCCATTTTCTACAGTAATAGATTTTATATCAAATTCTTCATTTTTATATATTCTTATATTATCTTTAGACAAATCATACTTACTTGATGATATTTTTACTATCTTATAACTTTGTAATATATCATCTTCATATTTAACATTTAACATACCATCTTTTACTTCTAAAGTATTATTAATATTATTTATATGTGTTTTATCTAAATTTTCTGTTCCTACATATATATACTTTTTAGATAAATCATATTTGCTACTTGAAATACTTGATACTTCATAAGTTTTTAATATATCATTACCATATTTTATTTTTAATAAGTTATTGGAATATTCAGTAACACCATTTATTACATTTACATTATCCTTATTAAAATCATTAAATCCTATATAAATATAATCTTTTGTTAAATCATAAACGTTAGAAGAATAACTTACTATTTTTCTAGTATCTACTATTTCATCATTATATTTAATATTAAGATTATTATTAATATTTTCTAATGCTAAATTAGTGGCATTTATTTTTGTAATATCTATACCACTCATCCCAGTGTATACATATTCTTTTTCTAAATTATACTTATCACTAGATATATAAGCCAATTTATAACTATCTAATGTTTTATTATTGTATTTAATATTTAAAACATCATTTTCTACTATACCTTCGCAATTAGTATAAGTTATCTTACTATTATCAAATTTACTTAATCCTAAGTATATATATTCTTTAGTCAAATCATATTTATTAGAAGAAATACTTACAATATTAAATTCATCTAATTTAGTATTTTCATATTTAATAATAACTTTATTACTAGAAGTCTCTATATTTCCATTAGAAACACTTACTTTAGTTTTATCAAAACTATTATTCTTTGTATAAATGTAGTCATTACCCATACTATAATCATTAGATTTAACACCAATTACTTTGTAACTACCAAGTACATCTTCTTGGTACTTAATATATAAAATATTATTTTCTAATAATACTTCTCCATTTATAACAGTAATATCATTAACATCTAATTCTTTAGTTCCTATATAAATATAATCCTTTGTTAAATCATATTTACTAGATGAATACCTAACTATTTTGTATGTTTTTATTACTTCATCCTCATATAATACATCCAAACTATTTTCTTTTAAATCTAAAGTAACATTAGCAGTATTTATTAAACTAAGATCTATTTTTTCATCATTTTTTAATAATATATAATCTTTTGTTAAATCATACTTTAAAGAAGATAATCCAACTATTTTAAAATTATCTAATACGTCATTATCATACTTTATAGTAACAGTATTATTAGCGACAGTAAACGTACCATTAATAACACTTATTTTAGTCTTATCAAACGAGTTAGAATACACATTAATCATTTTACCAGATATGTCATATTCGTCACTTGATACACTAACTAATTTATATGATTTTATTATTTCATCATTATATTTTAAATCCACTAAATTATCATGTTCTTCAAAAGTAATATTTGTTGAATCTATCTTACTAGAATCAAACTTATCAGTTCCAATATAAATATAATCCTTACTTAAATCATACAAAGAATTTTCTAAATTAATACTTACTAAATCCCATTCTTGTAAAATGGTATCTTCATACTTTGCTCTTACTTTTCCATTTTCTAAAGTAACGTTACAATTAGTACAAGTAATATTATTAATATCAAAAGATCCATTTAAATCATATATATAATTCTTGCTTAAATCATAAATATTACTCGATACTGTTATTATTTTTTTTGTATCAATAATAGTGTCTTGATACTTTAAAGTTAAAATATCATCATTTAGAATTAACTTTCCGTTAATTGTATTAACATTTTTTATATTAAAGTCATTTATACCAGTATATATATATCTTTTACTCAAGTCATAAGTATCACTAGTAATATTTACCAAATTAATATTATATTTCGGAGATTCAGCCCATTCACCTCCAATAACAAGTGCCTCTTTTGTTTCATCTAAATTAATTTTAGAGTTTCCGTAATTAAAACTAGTTATTTTTTCTAGTGCACTCGTAGGTGATTCTTGCATAATATAAATATACGGTTTATCGCTAAACAAATTATATTTATTTGTAAATTTTGATAAGCCCGTTATATATATTAATTCAAAATATCTGGATAATTTATTATCATACTTAAGTTTAATATTAGATAACCTACTATACTTTGCTTCATCACTTTCAAGTTCAGCATTTCCATCAGCCTTTAAATTTTGTAAAATCAATTCCGTACTAGAATGGTCACCAGTATATATTACATTTTTTTCAAAATCTATATCGTATAAAGAACTATACAATTTAATCATATGTATAGGAATATCTATTTTATATAAAGAGTCTGGCCCATTAACCGTTAAAACACAATCTCCACTTCCATATGAAATTATTTTGTTGCTATGTACATATAAATCCTCGTTTGAGCATGAAGATTTTATTGTATAATTATTCAAATATTCGTCATCAGAAGGATATATTTTTGGACTTATATTTTTAGAATCGTAATTTAACATAATAATAGGCGAAGGTTCATATTCTTCATAAGTATATCCTCTGAAATATCCGCCGGTTACAGATTCAATTGAATTTGTATTAGTATTTTTATAATTAACAATAATTTGAGTATCATAAATACTTGATAAAGTTATATTAAACTCATTATTATTAATAATTTCAAAATCCGTTCTATTCATAGGATCTTCAATTTCGTTTAAAATAAAATGTGAAGGTAATTTTATTTTACTATTAATTAATGTTTTTGTATTTATTTTTATATATTGTCTTCCGTTAGAACTTTTACCATTTTCAGATAAAAACAAAGGATTTCTCATATAGTTAAAATTAAATGTTTTTAAAGAGCTAAGCTTTGAAGCATCTATCAAATTCACATAATTATTAGCTAAACCAACATATTCTAAAGATGTCATCGAATTAAGACCAGAAACATTACTAATTTTTTTATTATCACAAGATAAATTTTTAATTTTTTTTAGTTGAGTACTTGATAAACTATAACTATAAGCAACATTCGGATTATTTTCACTATTATAATTATCTACTACACAATTATAAAAATTCTCATCTTTAAATGCCTTATTAGCAGGAGCTCCCTTATTTATTACGTGCGCTATATACTTGTTTATCGTTGTAGGATTAGTTAAGTTAATATATAAAAATATAGGTATAAATAATATTATAAAAATACCGATACTTAATAATATTTTCTTTTTATGTTTATTTACAATGGATAATATTTTTTTACTACTACTATTTATACAATTTAGTACTCTTTTCATATAACTATACTCCTATCTATACTCCTATTCTCACGATAATTATAGCATATTTTTAATATATGTTGTATTATTTTTACACTTTTGTATATTTTTGTCATTTTTTATGTAATAATTTTGGACTTTTTTATAAGTTTTTTATTAGATAATTATATTAGGTGATTAAAATGAAGTTTGATAAAAAAGACGAAAACTATATATATGGTGTTATTGGAAGAAATGTTAAAAAATACAGAAAAGAAAAAGAATTAACGCAACAACAACTAGCTGATAATATAAATTATTCTTTATCTTTTGTATCTGTCCTTGAAAGCAAAAAACATCAGTCTTTTTCTTTAGGTGCTTTATGGAGAATATCTTTGATATTAGGAATTGATATGTATAAATTGTGTATTGATGATACCTTTAAGGAGGCAGAAAAAAAGAATTTTATCAAATATAAATGTAATAAGTGTGGTTTTGAAACAGAAATACCATATGATTTAATTGATGTTACGCTTATAATTAATAATTTATATACTGATAAAATAACTTACCCAGTATTTAAATGCAGTAAGTGTGATGGATTTATGATAGCAGAAGATAAAAATCAACCTAATACGAATAATAATTAAAATATTAAAGTATATCAGAGTAAAATAATATTGGCAATCGGTATAAACGATGTATATACTATTTATAAATTGGAGATAATTTATATGGAAGCTAAACTTAAAAAATGGGGTAATTCTGATGGGATTAGAATACCATGTAGTATTTTAAAAGCACTAAATTTAAAAACAAAGGATATAGTTAATTTAAGTTATCATGAAGACAAAATTATCAAAAGATTTATTAGAAGTTTGTATGTAAAATTAATTAGATTTTTTTGATTTGTATTATATACTTTGTCAAAACTTTTGATATTCCCCTTTAAAATATACAAAAATAAGTTAGATATTTTTATCCTAACTTATTTTTTTACATTACCTATTAACTTAGCATGTAATACCATTCTTTTTTTATCATCGTAGCAAGAAGATAGTGTAAGTATCTTATCATTTGCATTTACTTCTACTCCATAATTATACACACTTCTTTGTTTTAAAGTATTAATAAAGTTATTAAACTCATCATTATCTTTAAAAGAAGTTGTTATATAGTAACTTTCAGGTTCTATTGTATAGGTTGAAAATACCTGCCATTTTTGATTACCTCTTGGAGTTACAATTGTTATTATACGATTATTTTTATTGTTATACCAAGATCGTTTTACAACTCTTCTCATGGAACCAAACATTTGGTTATTAACAAGCCCATGAGCATATAAAATTGTGTTTTTACTTAAATTATCTATGTTATTTCTATAGTCTAAATATACCCAACCTTTTTTGTTACTTGTTTTATCAAATGTATGTTTTAGATAATATTCATTATCTTTTGTATGTACAAAAGGATAGTTTATTTTAGTGCCAGGCACTTTTATCCAGCCTACAGTATCTGGATTTATACCCTTTAAATTATCAAAGTTAACTTCCAAAATATTCATACTTTCATATTTGTCATATAATGATGTAGTAGTTGTAACGGATGTATTTTCTTCTTTTTTTGTTGTAGTAGTAATTTCTTTTACTTCCGCTGCATCATAAACATCTGATAATATATCATCTGTCTTTTTATTTTCTAATCCCCAATTAACTAACACTACTAATAATATTATAAGTATAACAGATGACACTACTATTACCATAGTCCATATCATCTTTTCTTTCTTTACCTTTCTTTTTGCAATTTCACTTGATTTTATTATATCTTTCGTATCTGTTATATCTATTGTTCTAGTAAAATCTAGTATTTCTATTACTTCTTTTTTAGGAATACTTATGGTCTTAGTAAAATCTAGTATTTCTATATCTTCTTCTTTTGGTATAATTTCTTTTTTTATTACTGGTTTATTTTTATATCTCTTTTTAAGTTCTTTAGAATATATCTTTATAAACCTTTTAAACCATCTCTTACTTTTAAGCCATTTAACATCTTCTATAGATAGATAACTAGCGTTTATTACATCAAGTAAGCTTTGATCTTCAGAAGAGAAAATATTATTTATATCTTTTTTATCCATAATTATATCATCCCTTCTTTATTCTTCTTTTTAGATTATATCACATTTAAAAGAATAAATCTTTGACTATTTTAAATAATTATTCATCTTTTAAAAAAACTAGCTTTCGCTAGTCATTTCTTTTTCCAAATAAACTTAATAAGTTTAGGAATATATTAATAAAGTCTAAATACAAGTCAAGCGCACCATATATAGCTATTTTAGAAAGTTCTTTCTCATCTGATGCATAATAGTTATACATTGCTTTTAAATTATTCATATCCCACGCTGTAAGGCCCAAAAATACCAATATAGAAACAATGCATAAGAATAAGTCTAATCCAGAGCTTTTAACAAATATGTTTATGATTGATATTATAATTATTGCAATAAGTGCAAATATAAGTATCTTTCCAAATGAGGACAAATCGCTTTTTGTTGTGTATCCATATATTGCTAATAACGCAAACATAAGTGCTGCTGATAAAAATACCATTCCTACACTTCCTAATTTATATACTAAAAATATAGAAGAAAGAGTAAGACCACTTATTAATGAGTAGACCAAAAATAATATTTTAGCAACTAATGGTGAGACTTTCTTTCTAAGTGCACTAAATACAATTACAACAACAAGTTCAAGTAATAATATAAAACCAAAGCTTCCATAAACGAACTTCATCATAGCCATATTATGTGCCGTAAAATATGCTGCACCCCCTGAGACTAGTAATCCAATAAACATCCACATGTATACTTTTGAAAAGAATTTAGACATTCCATTTCCACTATCTATAACCATAAAATACCTCCATATATTTATAGTATATCATCTATTTATTAAAAAATTATTAAAAAAACAAAAAAGTTACTAGGATTTACTTTTTTGTTTTGTAGGACTAAATTCCAATCTCAACTTATCAGATACAGTAACTATAAACTCACTATTAGTTGGTTTTGCTCTATCATAATCTACACTATGGCCAAATATTTCTTCCATAAGATCTATATCTCCTCTATTCCAACTAACTTCAATAGCATGTCTTATTGCTCTTTCAACACGTGATACAGTAGTATCGTATTTATTAGCAATTTCAGGATATAACTCTTTTGTTATTGCACCTACTATATCTGGTTTTTCATACATTAAAATTACGCCTTCTCTTATGTACTGGTATCCTTTTATATGTGATGGAACACCTAATCCGTGCAATAGTTTTGTTACAGATATTTCTAAGTTATTATGATATACGTTTACTTTCGATGTTTTATCTAACTTAAAACTTACTGCGTCAAGTATTTTATTTTCTAAATCAAACATATCAAATGGTTTTAAAATAAAGTGCTTTGGATTATACTTAGATACTCTTGCAATTGTTTCATCTGCATTAAAAGATGTTCCAACTATTACAGGTTTATCTATTTTCTTTTTCTTTAACTGCTCTAATACGTATATTCCATCTTTTTTAGGCATTATTAAATCTAATAATAAAACATCAAAATTATCTTTATTTTCCTCTATTACCTTTATAGCATCAAGCCCATTATACGCGTGATTAACTATTTTTATTTTTTCATGATCTTTAAAATACTCCTCTAACATTCCTATTAAACTTTCATTATCATCTACTGCTAAAACCCTTACTATTTTATTACTTCTATTATCTTCCTTTTTCATACTTTTACTCTTCCTTTCTCATTTGCTAAATCAATTATATTACACTCTTTTCGATTAATTTATCGAATGGTGTCGAATAAAAAAAGAATGTATAAACTACATCCTTAAATATTAATTTTTAATTATCTTTTTGTAATTCTGTATTCTTAAAATGCCCATTATTTAAACTTTTTGAAGAACCTTTTTCTCTTCCAGCATCTTTAAATGCGTCATTTATCATTTCTTCTAACGATAAAGATTTATCATTTGCTTTAGCTTCCGCATTTGAAATAGATATTATATCATTATCACGTTGCGCGTTATCCCATATATCTTTTTTGTTAGGTATAGGATTTTTAAATAATGTTTCTTTTTTAGGTGATAAGTATTCGTCAAATACCTTATCAATTCCTGCTTTAACAAAAGCATCCGCACCTTTAGTTGCATCATCAATTATTTTTACGAATTCACCCTTTTTAATAAAAGGTGATACTATTTTTTTGACACTTAAACTAAGTCTAATATCAAAAAGTGTATTAATAGTATTTTCTATTTCTAGAATTCTTTTTTGGTGAGGATTTTCATGCTCTACTAAGTTTAAAGCATTAGCGTCTTTACTTCTTAATAAGTTATCTTGCATTAAATCATCCCCTTTTACTATTACAATTATAATGTACCACAATATTACCACATAAGAAAAGGATAAAATGTCAAATTTTATCCTAGTTTACACTATTTTATACACTTTATTATGCTACTTAGTTCATCATATGAAACAGAAGAAGACCCAAGTAAGTATCCATCTATATTATCACTTAATATAGATTTGATATTTGAAGGTGTAATGCTTCCCCCATAAATAAGTTTATAATTAGTTATGTTATTTTCTTCCAATATCTTTCTTATGTATTTAAAAGTATCTTCTATTTCTTCTTTCTTTAGTGCAATATCTCCCCCTATTGCCCAGGCAGGTTCGTATGCTACTACTATTTCATCGGCAGAATCTAACTTTATGTCACTAACCGCAGAAGTTAACTCTTTTTTTAATACTTCACTAATCCTCATTAAGTCTCTATCTATTTTTGTTTCACCAATACATATAACTGGAGTCATCATATTTCTTAAGATTGCTTTAACTTTAAGATTAATATCCTTATTAGAATCATAACATCTTCTTTCAGAGTGTCCTGTCAAACAATAACTTACGCCTCTTAATTTCAAATCATAAGGTGAAACAGATCCAGTATACGCTCCTCTTTCTTCATAATGACAGTCTTGAGCTCCTAAGTTATATCCTCTAAAAACATCCATATTTAAAAAGTTAGGACAAACAACTAAGTCCACGTTTGATAAATCAATATTATCCATTTGTTCCTTTAATATTTTAGCCTCATCGTAACTTAAAAACATTTTTTGATTACATATTACTAATTTTTTCATTTTTTACCACCACTTTTTGTAAATATATTTTTTACATTATGAACAACTTTTTTTACTACGTTAGTATCTTTACTAATTACTTTTTCATAAACTTTAAGAACGTTTTTAGCATAGTTATAAGGACTATACTTATCTGCCGTAAGTCTTGCATTAAAAGATATTTCATCCCTTAACTTCTTATTTTTGTATACTTCATATATCATATCAACATAACTTTTTTCATCATCAAAGAATAATCCATCTTTTTTATCAGTTATCATAAGTTCAAATGATTCATCTCTTATTGCAACAACCGGTTTTGATGCTCCCATAGCCTCCATAACAGTAAGTCCTTGCGTTTCTGTTTTTGATGCCGTTACAAAAACATCACACAGCGAATAATATTTTGGTACGTCAGTCCATGGTGCTTTACCCGCAAAAATTATCTTATTTTCTAGGCCTTCTTTTTTAGCTAAATCAATTAGATCTTTAATGTCTGGTCCATCTCCTACTATTATCATCTTAGACTTAGGTATTTGCTTTAACACGGAATTAAAATTATTTATTAAAAAGTCTATGCTCTTTTCTTTAGCTATTCTTCCTACATACAGTACTATAAAATCAGTCTTTTTAAGTCCTAAGTCTTTTTTTAGGTTTATAATCTCATTTTTATCTATGTTTTCCTTATAAAATCTTGCCGTATCAATACCAGATGGTATTACGTATACATCTCTTTTAACCTTGTATTTATCTTTAAATAATTCTTTAGCTTTTTCAGTTGGAACGATAAGTTCATCTATTGTTTTATCACATAAGAATAAAGTTAGGTATTCAACTAACTTTTTAGATGCAGAATCAAAATAACCTTTAGTAATATAATATATATATTCTTCATACATCGTATGATACGTGTGGACTAATGGTATATTAAGTTGTTTAGATATAAGCCTTGCAAAGGTTCCAATACTAAACTCAGTATGTGAATGTATTATATCTAATTTCCACTTTTTTATTATTTTAAGAGCCTTAAGTGGATATATTCCAGATTGTCTAAAGTTCATAAGCCCAATTGGAAAACTTGGTATTTTAAGTACGCCATCTTCTTCTTTGTATGAAAATGACTCATCATTTACCGTTACCACGTAAACCTCATGACCCAATTTTTCTAGTCCCTGCTTTAACATTAGGACGCTAGTTGATACCCCATTAATAAATGGTGGATACGTATCAGTGAATAATCCTATTCTCATCTTTATCAACTCTCCTTTTAAACATAAGTGCAATAAATCCCGTAATCATTGCCATAAAATAAGTTATAAATCTCCATAAAAGCATTGCTCCTGCTAAAACAGCCCCACCTGTAAATCCTTTAAAGAACTGCATAAAACTATATTCTATTCCGCCTGTTGCGCCAGGAACTGGGATAAAGTTACTAATTAGCATAACAAATGATGTTGCAACAATAGAAGATATTGCATTAATATTTTTTACCCCTAGAGCCTTAAATACAACAAATGGCACTAAGTATAACAACGTAAGATTTATTATGTTATAAATTATTCCTTTAATTAAGTTTTTTTTATTACCCTTAATTGATGCTCCTGTTTTGTAAAAATTTTTGATGCTTTCTTTTATTTTTTCTTCAGTAGTTCCGAATTTTCTTATCACTTTAAATTTAAATATAACGTGCACTATCTTATTTGCAATACTAATTCCCGCCTTTTTAGCAAGCACAACAAATAATAAAAGTGCCATTACAACTAAATTTATGAAGAATCCTAAAAATATAAATCCATTTAAATATACGTTATTAGAAAAAAGATTTAACTTAAGGTTTAATAAAATAGAGGCAACCCCAACCATAATAAGAGCGGATTGATATGCAATAAAATCTTTTATCATCGCATTTGTTGAATCAGATATTCTTATTCCGTCTTTCTTTAGTAAGTATATTTGAAATGGTTGCCCACCTGATTGAAACGGAGTTATACCATTTAAAAATTGTCCTATTAATGTTAATTGATATGCGTTTTTTAAAGTGTAACAACTATTATGTTCACATATGAATGTTTTAAGTGAGGCTGATTTAAAAAGTAGTGATGCTAAAAACACCATTATAGCCATTAAAAATATCCATATGTTAACACTTGATAGTTCTTTTATTATACCGTTAAAATCATCTTTTAAAGTAAAATATAAAACTAATGTTAGTGCTATAAAAAGTATACCAATATTTAACTTTTTATTTTTCATAAACACTCCTATTTATCTTGAATAACTTCTATAGCAGGTAATTTTTTTCCTTCTATAAATTCTAGTGAGGCTCCGCCACCTGTTGATATGTGGGCAAATGAAGTTTTATAACCAAATCTTATCGCTGCTGCAGCAGAATCTCCTCCGCCTATAATAGTTGTTGCACCACTTTCTTTTAAAATTTCACATAGTTTTTTAGTTCCATATGAAAAATTATCAAACTCTGATACTCCTACTGGTCCGTTCCAAAAAACAGTTTTGCTTTTTCTTATATATGAAGAAAATAATTTGGTAGAAGAAGGTCCAATATCTAATATCATATTACCATCTGATACGTTATTTAAATGATCATATTTAACATCTAAACCATCTTTATAAGATGATGAACCATAACCATCTTTAGGAAGAATTATCTTATTAGGATACTTAAGTAATAATTCTTTAGCATGACTTAAGCTTTCTTTATCATATATGGATGCTTTTAAGTCATAGCCTTTAGCCGTTAAAAACGTATTAGCTATTCCACCACCTAATAACATATAATCAGCTTTTTCTATTAATTTATCTATTACTTTTATTTTGTCATTCATTTTTGCTCCACCTAAAATGACAGTATATGGTCTTGATGGATTGTTTAGCAAGCCACCTAACATATCTAGTTCCTTCTTTATTAAAAAACCTATACCAGATGGCAAATTTTTAGCTATTCCTACGTTTGATGCGTGTGCTCTATGTGATGTTCCAAAGGCATCATTTATAAATATATCCCCAAGACTTGCCCAGTATTTTCCAAGATCACTATCATTTGTACTTTCTTTTTTACCTGGAACATCTTCAAAACGGGTATTTTCAAGCAATATAACATCTTTTTCTTTCATATTATTAACAGCATTTTCTAAAACTTTCCCACGTGTTTCACTAATAAACTTAACATCTATGCCTAAAGCTTCTGATAATCTTTTAGCAACTGGTCTTAACGTGTTATTTTTTTTATCTTCTTCTGTTTTTATTCTTCCTAAGTGAGAAAGCAAGATAACCTTAGCATTTTTATCCACAGCATATTTAATCGTTTTAATACTTTCTATTATTCTGTTATCATCTAAAATTACTCCGTCCTTCATAGGAACGTTTAAATCACATCTAATAATTACTTTTTTATTATTTAAATCATAATCTTCTATAGTCTTCTTCATAAAAAGCCTCCATTCTAATTATAACATGAATAAGAAAAAAATAGGAAATGAATTTCCTATTTTACTATTACCATTGTTTTGCCGCTAGCACCATCTGCTCCTCTAACAATTATTGAAGTTGATCCTTTCCTAACCCCTCTTACAACCCCATTCGAAACGGTTGCAACAGATGGATCTTCACTACTCCAAGAAATTGATTTATTAGTTGCATTACTAGGTGAGAAACCAACCGTTAAAGTTTGTGTACCACCAACTCTTAAAGTGATGGAATTTGGAGAAAGCGTAATTCTTTGTAATTTAATATAATTAGAAATTACTTTGACAGTTCTTACCTTACTAGCCGAATTTCCAAATGAATCCGTAACAGAATATCTTATGGTGTATGTTCCTGCAACAGAAGTGTTAACTCCACCAGAAATTCTTACTCTAGAAGATATGTCATTACCTAAAGCATCAACAGCATAATATCCTGGATCATCATATCGTTGTCCAACATTCAAAGTTTTATATGATTGTCCTCTAAGTGTTAACGTTGGTGGTGTTGTAATTCTTCTCCGAGTAGTTGTTACAACTTTTCTTTTTGTAGTAGTTCTTCTTTGCGTGCCATTTGATGATGACTTCTTAGTAGTTGTAGATGGTTTTGGCTGAGTTGTTGTTGTAACTTCCTCAACAATTACCTTCCTAGTTGCCTCACTGCGATTACCAGCCTTATCCGTTACTGTATATGTTAGTGTATATGTTCCAACCTTATTAATGTCAACCGACCCTGAAACCTTTATTTTTGAAGTTAAATCACCATCAATATTATCAGTTGCTTGTGCCCCTTGATCCTTATACTCAGTCCCCTGTCTAATTGTAAGTTCCTTTTCTCCAATTATTGTTATGGAAGGTTTTTGAGTGTCTTTCTTCGTTGTCGTTTTTTTTAATTCCTTATCATTATTGCTTACATAACCAGAAGTAGTATAATACTTTCCACAACTTATATAAGCATTATAGCTTTCAGTATCCTCTTTGAACGCAATTACATAACCCTTACAAATTTTAGAGGCTTTAGCTCGTTTAGAACTAATTGAACCACCGTTTGTATCAAGTAACTCATTTAGGTTAATATTGATTTTTTCATTAGTTAATTCTATATTTTTTTGAGATAAATAAGTTGGTGTCTCTTCAACCATTCTGTTTTCTAAATATTTAAAATCATCTAAGGTATATTCTGGTTCTTTACTTTTTATAATATGAACTATAACTAATACAAGAACAATTATCAAAACCAAGACAAGCGCAGCTACAATTACCATCCAGCGTTTTATTTGAAACTTCTTTTTCGATTCATCTTCGTATCCGAACTCTTTGTCCATATTTACACCACCTTTTATTTTACATATTGATTATAACATGAAAAAAAGAAAAAAACACTAGTTTTTTCTAGTGTCTATTTATTTGCAAAATACTTTGCAGTTCTAACCATTTGTACCGAATAACTCATTTCATTATCATACCAAGCTACTACCTTAACTAACTGTTTGCCATCTACTTCAACTATGTTAGTTAAAAGTCCGTCGACCAAACTTCCGTAATGCATACCAATAGTGTCACTTGAAACAATTGGATCCATAGTAAAACCTAAAGTTTCGTTTTGGTTGCTTTTAAATAACTCATTTAATTCTTCTTTAGTTACATTTTTAGACAATTCTAGGCTTAAGTCAACAACAGAACCAGTAGTTACTGGAACACGCATTGCAGTACCATCTAATCTTCCATTAAGTTCAGGAATTACCTTGCCAATTGCACTTGCTGCTCCAGTTGATGCAGGAACAATATTTGCAGCAGCTGCTCTACCACGTCTTGCCATATAACCTTTTTTGTGTGCAACATCCAAAGTTGCTTGGTCATTAGTATACGCATGAACCGTAGTCATAAAGCCTTTTTCTACACCATAATTATCACATAATAACTTCATAACAGGAGCAAGACAATTAGTTGTACAACTTGCTGCACTAATTACCTTTTCATCACCAGTTAGAGTTTCATGATTAACGTTATATACTATCGTTTTTAAATCTCCCTTAGCTGGAGCAGATATAATGACTTTTTTAGCTCCTGCTGTTATATGTGCCTCTGCCTTTTCTTTACTTGTGAAAAAGCCGGTGCATTCAAACACCAAGTCAATGTCTAGTGCACCCCAAGGTAAGTTTGCAGGATCTTTTTCAGCATAAATTCTTACCTTTCTATCACCTATAATTATATTTTCATCATCACTTGTAATTTCGCCCACTTTATATCTTCTATGAGAAGTATCATATTTAAGTAAATAAGCAAGCTCATCTGCATTAGTTAAATCATTTATTGCAACTACATCAAATGAAGGATCTTCCTCCATTATTCTAAATACTAATCTTCCTATTCTTCCAAATCCATTAATTGCTACTTTAATAGCCATATCATCACCATCCTACTTATATATTGTACCATTTATAAATCTTTAAAACAACTTCCGTCAATAAACTCTCTAATTATAGAATCATTCGGAACTTCTTCACTAGGTATTCCAAGTATGACTCTAAATAAGTTAATTAATCTAAGAGCTTCATCATAGTTTGGATCATCTTCTGATACAGAAAACAATAAAGGTTCAGCATAAGTTTTTAAAACACCTAATTCGTAAACTAATGACGTATTTAATATTTCGTCTGCTTCTTTCATGTAAGGAAATATCATTTCTTCTTCTATTTCTCTTACCTTTTTCCACATTTTTAAAGTATCTGATGCTGATGCTCCCCTTGTTCTATTATCTCTTACAATTCTTCTTAAAAGCCTGTTATCCGTTGATTTAAACAAGTTATGATTATCAACGTTTAATGGTGTAAGCGGTGAAACAAATACTTTAAACTTATTTTTGCTTGGAATTATCTCGGTTAGTTTTTCGTTAAAAGCATGTATTCCTTCTACTATCAAAATACTCTTATCTTCTAATTTTATCTTGTTTTTTTCATCAAATTCTTGTTTTCCTTCAATAAAATTATATCTTGGCAAAATAACTTCTTTTCCATTTAATAATTCAGATATCTTTTTATTAAACTGATTTGTATCAAATGCTTCTATTCTTTCTATTTCAGGTTTACCATTTTCATCTAACACCCTATCTTTCATATCAGTATAAAAATTATCAACTGATATAGGTATAGGTTTATATCCTTTCATTTTAAAGAATAACGCTAACTTCTTAGATGTTGTTGTCTTACCAGATGAAGAAGGACCTGTTAAAAGAATCATTTTAATATCTTTATCTTTAGTAACTTTATCTACGATATCTAATAATTTATCATTTTGAAACGTTTCTGACATTCTAATTATGTCGCCATATTCTCCGTTTGCAATGTTACAATTTAACTCAACAGTAGTATTAATACCTATACTTTGTAAATATTTTATTTGTCTTTCAACAGCTTCTAACACCTTATCGCATTTATTAAATTTTATCTTTTCATCAGGTTTAAACGTTACGGGCGCTAAAAGCATTACCTTATTATCTTTTAAATACTTAGCATTAAAATTACTTAGGTAGCTTGTGTTACAAGGTAAAACTCCGTAAAAATAATCTAAGGTATCATCTAGCTTATTCAAACTTATCGTTGAGTTACTAATGAATCTTAATGAATTTGCTTTATCATGCTGATTTACCTTAAAGAAATAATCTATTGCATCTAACCTTGATACCATTATTTTAGTAATAGGAATAGCACTTTCTACAAGTTCTCTCATTCTTATTTTTATTTTTTCTACCGTTACTTCTGAAATAAGATTATTTGTTAAAACTTCACAGTATATTCCTCTTTCTATAAAACACATTAACTTAACATCTGCGTTTAATACGTCTTTAACAGCTTTTACAAAAAGAAAATATAAACCCCTCATATAAGTTCTGCTACCATATAAACTATAAACATCAAAAAAATCTACATTACAACTTCTAGTTATTTTGGTATCTAGTTTGGTTAATCTATTATTAACTGTTGCAACTATGATTTTACCTTTATATTCTTTTTCAAAATCCTTTGAGATTTCAAGTAAGCTTAATCCGCTTTCATAGTCATGCGTTTCATCTTTATAATTAATTTTTATACTAGCCATTATAATCACCCTTTATTCTAATAATATTCTACCAAAAATGAAGGAAAATGTCACAATATTTTGATAATAAATATAATTATACTATACATAATATTATTATAGAGGTGATAAAATTATGAATTTAATTCCAAGCGTTATAGAAAAAACTTCTGGTGTGGAAAGAGTATATGATATTTATTCTAGATTATTAAAGGATAGAATTGTATTTATTGGTGGTGAAATAAATGATGAGGTTGCCAATGCTATTATAAGTGAGCTTTTGTTTTTAGATTCACAAAGCAATGACGAAATTAGTATTTACATAAATAGTCCAGGAGGAAGTATTACATCTGGTATGGCAATTTATGATACGATGGGATTTGTAAAAAGTCCAATATCAACAATATGTATTGGTATGGCAGCTTCCATGGCTTCAGTTTTGTTAGCAAGCGGTGATAAAGGAAAAAGATTTATACTACCAAATAGCGAAGTTATGATCCATCAACCTTTAGGAGGAGTAAATGGTCAAGCAACAGAAATAAAAATAGTAGCTGATAGAATTTTATATTTAAGAAATAAATTAAATAGAATATTATCAGATAAAACAGGTAAAGACATAAGTGAAATAGAAAAAGATACTGAAAGAGACTACTATTTAAACGCTTCTGATGCATTAGAATATGGTTTAGTTGATAAGATATTATAAAACGTAAGACTAAAATTGCCTTACGTTTATTTTAATGTTTCAATTTGTTCTTTAGTAATATCTGTGATATCTATTATGGCTTTATTTTCAATATTGGCTTTTTTTGAACTTTTTTATAAATCATTCTTCAAATTAAGACAAACAAGTTTTAGATTAACTCTTCTTATCTATAAACGTCTTAGTACAATCAAATAAGAATAGTACCACAAGGATAATTGTTATAAATGATGGTATCTTTTTAATAATACCTTTTAATAGAGGATGAACGATGTAAATAAATATAATGCTAATAGCTCCCCATACTAAAGTCATTTCAAGAGATATATAATGGCCTATATGAAATTTTTGCTGTGAATAATCCCAAAATACTTCTCCAAATATTTTTTCTATTAAAACTCCTCCTAAAGCCTCTATACTAGATAATACTATACCAACTACAAAAAACATAATAACGGTTTCCCAAAATCTATGCATATGAAGATTCTTAAAAAGGTATTCAGACACAAACAAAATAGTTACGGCCCCAATACCATAAACAGGTGTCCACCATCCATATAAAAAGCCACTTTTAAAACCATTTTTAGTTATTAATGCTGTTATGGTTTCTAATAAGTGTCCTAAAATAGAGTATACAAAAAAACAGTTTAAATAATACATAATATCACCAGTTTTAGTATGCAATTATTTAACTGTTTTTATTCTATTTATTTTTTTAATTTATCATTTAAATTACTAAAATAATGCAAATCATATAAGTTAACGTTTTCCAAAATAGCTTCTTTTATTAAAGATAATACTTCCTTATTATCTTGTAAAACTATATCAGAAACCTTTTTTAACATATATTCATCATAATTTGAAGCTATCTTTTCTAGCAAAGAATAATTTCTTAAATTGCCTTTTACTTTTAGCTCATCATAAACTTCTTTAAGCATTAATCTTTTTTCATCCGTTTCCATTTGATTTATGTTTTTCTTTTTAAATAAATTAAATTTCATAATAACTCTATTTCTTTGACCAAGTAGTTCCTTCTTTAGTATCTTTAAGAATAATGCCCTTTTCTGATAATTCATCTCTTATTTTATCAGCGGTTAGAAAGTCCTTATTTTTCTTTGCTTCTAGTCTTAATTCTATTTGTTTTTCAACAAATTTTATAAGTTCATCATCTACTTTTATTTCTTCTTGTTTTAATAAATCCAGCGATAAAACTTTATCAAATGACTCAACTAATGCTTTTTTAGTTGCATCATTTAATGAATCATCTTTTAACACATCATATAAAACCGTTAAACTACTAGATGTATTCATATCATCGTTTATGTAAGATATAAACTCTTTATTATATTTGTCAAACGCATCTTCATCCATTACTCCATCATTATCTAATGATAAAGTTTTTTGTTTTAACTTTTTATATGCCTTTTCTGCATTATCTAAATTTTCATAAGTAAATACAAGTTGTTTTCTATAATGAGATTGTAAACACATTAACCTGTATGAAAGTGGATTATATCCTTTTTCTTCCAGTAATGATACGGTTAAAAAGTCTCCACTACTCTTACTCATCTTACCATTTTTATCATTTAAATGTTCACAGTGTACCCAGTAATTACACCATTTATGACCTAAATAAGCCTCACTTTGTGCTATTTCATTTGTATGATGTGGGAATATATTATCAACACCACCGCAGTGAATATCAAGATACTCTCCGCAATGCTTCATACTAATGCAAGAGCATTCAATATGCCATCCCGGATATCCTAAGCCCCAAGGAGATTCCCATTTAAGTTCCTGATCTTCAAACTTAGACTTAGTAAACCATAAAACAAAATCAGCCTGGTTACGTTTGTTAGAGTCACTTTCAACTCCCTCTCGTACACCAACTACCATTTCATCTTCCTTATGGTTTGTTAAAACATAATAATCATCAAGTTTTGATGTATCAAAATATACGTTACCACCAGATACGTATGCATACCCCTTTTCTAAAAGCACACTGATCAAATGAATATAATCATCTATAAGATTAGTTGCAGGTTCCACTGTTTCTGGTTTTTTAATATTAAGCTTTTTAAAATCTTCGAAGAATGCTTCCGTGTAAAACTTAGCAATATCTAAAACACTTTTATGTGCCTTTTTGGCACTTTTTACCATCTTATCTTCACCAGTATCAGAATCACTTGATAAGTGTCCTACATCCGTAATATTCATAACACGATTAACATTATAACCATTATAAATAAGTGTCTTTTCTAAGATATCTTCCATAATGTAACTTCTAAGATTTCCTATATGTGCATAATGATAAACGGTAGGTCCACAAGTATACATATTAACCTTTTTTTTATCATTTGGAATAAACTCTTCTACTTTTCTTGTTAACGTATTATATATTTTCATAACTATCACTTCCTATTATCATTTCTTATTTGTCTTCTTTTTACCTTGGCTTTTCCTTGTTCGTATAAAACCTTAGGTTTAGAACAACAATAAATTCCCCTTTTATATATAAAATTCTTATTAATCATTTCTTCTTTCATAAGTCACCTAACCATAAATAAAATTAATTTTTTATATTTTTATTATACAATAAATTAAAAAAATTAAAAAGTGATATATCACCTTTATATCACTTTATGCTTATATTTTGAGTTCTATGTCACTTTTATAATTAATTAAACCATCTGTTATCTGGTTTTCAATCTTTATTAATGAATCATTTATAAGTGATTTTAAATCCTTAGACGAACTAATAAGTTTTAATATTTCTTCTTTATAATGAGCTGGAAGTTTTACCTTTGCATCATCATAATTTTTTATAAGATTATTTATTTTGTTTATTAATATTTCTTCCTTATCTTTATTAGTTAGTTTTTTTAACTCTATAACATCAAATACTTTATCTTTTATCTCACTTGGTAAATTTAGGTTTGATTTATCATCGTTTGTAAATCCTAATTTTTTTTCATTTTCTAAGTTTCTATTTTCAAATATAATAACAGAATTAGTAAAATCTATCTTTTTACCACTTGCATCTTCTATCTTTCCATCACTTAGTATTCTTTCAAATAAGCTTTTAACTTCTGTGCAAGCTTGGCTAAAGTTTTCCACAATAAAAGTAGTTGATGGATTACTTCTTACCTTTTCAAATACATTATTTTTATTGTCATAGCCTAGATAACCTGCAGTTGTACCAATTAACTTACTTATCATATGATATTCCTTATACTCTGATAAATCTATTTTAACTATGTCTTTTAAATTACTAATAAGTTTTAAATATTCGGTTGCTAAAAGAGTTTTACCAGTTCCTTTAGGACCAGTAATTATTAGTGAATAACATCTTTTATTTTTTGATAAATCATTTCTTTTTAATGAATTTACTATTTTTTTAACGGCTTCTTCTTGACCAATTATCGTTTTATTTAAATTGCTTTCCAAACTATTATAAAATCTTCTTCTTACCATTTTATCGCCAATACCATTTATATTACCTTTGCTTCTTATTACGTCTAACACATCTTTTTTAGTTACTTTTTTCTTATAAATAGTTATCTTTTCTAACTCTTTTTTGATATCATTTTCCATGCTTTTATAAAGATATGCTTTTTTAAAATCATTATTAGATAATGCCTTATTTTTATTATATGATGTTTTCTTTAATTTTTCATTTAAGCGTTTTATAATTTTTTCTGGCTTACTTTCAAGTATGCTTGCCTTTGCACATACTTCGTCTAATATATCAATTGATCTATCCGGTTCAAAACGATTAGTAAGATATCTATCAGATAAGTAAACTATTTCTTTTATTAAAGAATTATCAATTTTTATATTATGATATTTTTCATATAAAGGCTTTATTTCAGCAAGTATTTTTATAACGCTTTTTGTATCAGGTTCTTTTACTAGAACACTTTGAAAACGTCTTGCAAGTGCTAAATCTGGCTCTATATATTTTTTATATTCATCTTCTGTTGTTGCTCCTATTATTCTAACTCCTCCTCTAGCTAAGGCAGGTTTAAAAATGTTTGAAGCATCAATCGCTCCTTCTGCTCCTCCCGCTCCTACCATGGTATGAATTTCATCTATAAATAAAATAATATCTGGATTGTCTTCAAGTTCTTTAATCAAAGTCTTCATCTTTTCTTCAAACTCGCCGCGGTATTTGGTACCCGATACTAACGAAAATATATTTAAGGAAATTATTTTTTTATCTTTCAAAAACGAAGGACATTTATCACTTACCATTAAATTTGCTATTCCTTCAACAATCGCTGTTTTACCAACACCCGCTGGCCCTATCAAAATAGGATTATTCTTTTTTCTTCTAAGTAATATTTCTACCACCTTATCAATTTCTTTTTCTCTACCTATTACTGGATCTAACTTTTTTTCTTTAGCAAGACGAGTTAAGTCAGTTCCTTGTTCATCAAGAAGAAGTTTTTTTCTTTTATTATTCTTATTATTTTTCTTTATTCTTAAATCATAATATAATTTATCTATGTTTACGTTAAAACTCTTAAGAATGGTATATGCTATTCCATCTTCCTCTTCTAATATTGAAATTATAATTATCTCAGGATTAACAACCTTGTTATTTTCTTCTCTAGCTTCTATAACAGCATTTTCTAAAACCCTCTTAAGTAGTGGTGTATATAAAACAAACTTGCTTTTTTTACTTCCAACCCCTACTAAACTAACTAATTTTTCTTTAAATTTGTCATATGTTACTTTATGTTTTTTTAGTATATCTTTTAATTTACTGTTTTTTAATATAGATAAAAAAAGATGTTCACTTCCAACATAAGGATGGTTTAAATCATCTCTTTCTTTTTCAGCATTTTTTAATATATGTCTTACTTCCTCACTAAAATTAACAAACATAAAAGTCTCCTTTCTAAAACATTCTATGATTGTTATGGGTAAAGTATTTAATTTTAATACACAAAAAAAGGACATTTATTGTCCTATAAAATAATATTTATTTTTTAAATAACAAAGTTGATCAGCTATCAAATATTTAAAAGCATAAAAAATAATTGTTATACCAATACTTATTCCAAGAATTTTTAAGACAAGGTTTATAGTATCTTTTTTTTCATTTTTTTGATTGATAATTTTTGATGTATCTATCTCTTCTAATATTCTTACTTCATTTTCATCTAAAATTTCGCCAGGAATACTAATTAACGATTTTAAGAAATTAATGTATTCTTCTTTTCCCTGAGCACCTAATATCATGTATGTGTTATCATCTGCTGGTGGATTACTTGTTACAACATCAACTATATTTACTTTATCTTTTGGTAACTTATACAAAACTTCTGTAAGAGAATTTTCACATCCCAAGACTTTTAACCAGGTTTCAATTACTAAATTATCGCCTTGCTTATAATATTTAAATCCAAATTTAAACTTGCAACCGTTATGATAGAAGTTCAAAAATCTACCATTAATCTTTTTCTTGTACTTCGAAAACCTATTATAATTAAGCCAGTTTTCTACTTTTTTAGCATAATATTCATAACCTTTGTCTTTTGCATTAATTATAAATTTAGTTCGTTTACCCTGACCTTTTTTTGCATTTTTATAACCGGTTTTAAAATTGCATTTCCATACAATATGCAAAAAGTTATACCACAAACAATTAAAACACCAACAAAAATATATACGTATATCATTTTAAATTGCAGCCACTTTCATATTCACTTATGCCATAATAAATTGCATTACAACAACAATTATAGAAATAATACTTAATACTATTGTTGCAATTGCTTTACCCTTTTTTCTAGTTTTCAAACCTTGAGATGCAAAATAAAAATCCATTATATAAACGAAAATTCCCATAACAACACCACCAAATGATGCTAAAAGACCAAGAATAGAAACCCAAAAACCTATTTCACATAATTTTTCTTGCTTTTTCATTGTGTCATTTTGAAATGTTTGAGCAAATTGTGTTTGCCCAGTGGTTTGATTTACGTTAGTATTGTTATTTGCATAATTAGTTTGTATATTTTCTACAGAAGATGACTGTCCTTGTTCTAACGTTTGATTTGAATTATTTTGATTAGATAAATTTTGATTATTCACTACGTTACCTCCATTGTTTAATTTCTCGATTTCCTGAAATAATGAACTTAAAGAATTTCTAAAATCCATGCTTTGTATATTCATACTTGCTATACCGTTTTGTTCAATTTTAATTTCTCCAAAAGCACCTTTTAACCACGCACTTACCATGAGATGATTACCATTAATAGAGTAATTAAAATATCTATATCCTATCATAGAATCACCTGACTTATAATAGCGTTGTCCATCTTTTTCCTCTAATATAAAATTATTGGCTTGGATATAATTTTGCATTAAACTATTTATAAGATTAACATCACATATAATATTAAACTCATAATTGCTTCTTCCTTTTTCCACTTTTTCTTCTCCTTTCTATGTTCATAATATCAAATGCCCCCCCCCGTCAAGAATTTTTTTATGCTGTGGAAAACGAATGTAAATCTTTGTAAATTCTAGTGCATAAACTAAAAAAGACAACATATTATGTTATCTTTTTAGATTTATTTATATTTATACTAATGCAAATACTATTATTGCTGCAACTATTACTATTACAAATAATGCAAGTAATACCTTCCAGATGTATTTGAACCATTTTCCAAATGGAATATCTAGGTAATATAAACCAATTATTAATCCAACTGAAGTAGGTGCAATTATCATCATTAGATTAAATACGCTCTGCATTATTAATCCTAATACTCCGTATAAATCAGAGTTTGTTACTGCTGATGTAAATACTGGGGCGATAGTTGATACAAAGTAATAGAAATCACTAGTTAACACACTTCCTACCATAGATGCTAATGATATAGTTGCAATGTTAAATCCTTTAGCCCATGATACTATCCAGTTTGTAATAGTTACGTTTACACCAGATGTTACCATAATGACTAATACGATACTTATAAGCATTGCAGTTATTGCGACAGGTAATACTTTCTTAATTCCGCCTGTTACTGTTTCAACAAAATCATTGAATTTGATTTTAGAACATAGTGCTATAACACCTGCTAAAACAAATAATAATATTGCGACATCAGTCATAGTCCAAGAGCCAATTGCATTTATTACACCACTTGATGAACCTGTTGTAGCATTTACTGAAACAGGAGCGCCTATTATATTACTAAATACTGCATAATTTCCAATTTTAATTTTTGATAAAGATGTATTAAAATCAGAAAATGCTGTAAATTTAGTAAATAAAGATTCCCAAGGTATTATTGTAGCTAGAACAAATAATACAAATAGTACTAAACTAACTCCAAATAATACGTTACTTCTTCTTTCAGATGTAACAGATATTTGTCCATCTTTATCTGCTTTTTCAGTTAATACGGTAATAAACTCAGCTACTGATAAAATTGTAGGAATTCCTGTCCAGCAAAATAATATGCTTAAAAGTCCTGATTTTATCTTACCAGCATAAAATTTATTTATACCAAAGGTACCTAGTAAAAGAGTTAATACTGCATATAGAGTTTTATTTACTTTTCTGTTAGTATCTTTCATTACTTAGCCACCTTCTTTCTAGTAGCACTTTTTTTAGTAGTTTTAGAAGCAGCCTTTTTAGGCGCACTCTTACTAGCTGCTTTTTTAGTAGCAGTAGTCTTTGTAGAAGCTTTTACTTTAGTTTCCTTCTTCTCTTCTTTTTTTGTTTCTTTCTTTTCTATTTTCTTAGCTTTTTTAGGTGCTTTAGTAAAGAAAATTAATACTGCTAAAGAAAGAACTAAAACGATTACTTTAACTAATAGTAAAGTGTTAACCTTTAATGAAAGTGTGCTAAATAAAGTACTGTTATAAATTCCACACATAGAACCAATTAATGATGCTACAATTGTAGATGCTAATATAACTTTCTTATCAATATTTAACTTATTCATAACTTGGTATATATATGGAACAAATACTAGTAGTATCATCCAATCACTTACTACACAAGCTAAAATACCAAACACGATTATGGTTATAATAACTAATAATCTTTCTTTTCCTTCAAAAATTGAAGCTGTACGATCTACGAATTTTTTGTATACATCTAACTTATTTAATACTGCATAGAAGCAAGCTATTGCAACTATGAATACCGCAATTCCATTAAAATATGAAATTGAAACACTTAAGTTAGATAGTAAAGACCATACTCCAACACCAGCAACTGCACCCTTTGATATGTTACCACTATAGTCAGCATAAGAACTTGGAATAAATAAAGTTAATAACCAAGCTACACATACGGTGATTGCTAGAACTTTGAACAAATTATATTTCTTCATTGTTATGTTTTCCTCCCTAAATATTATTTTATTTCATTTTTTGGCCAAAATTATGACAAAAGCACCATATCATAACTTTGTCCTACAATTTAATTATAACATATTTTAAGAAAGATTTTCCATATATTCTGTTATTGCACTTATAAATTCTTCTTTTGTTTTAAGCTCATATAATCTTTTTTTAACATTTACTCCACCTGGAAGTCCTTTTAAATACCAAGCTGCATGCGTACGCATCTCAAGTGTTGCAACTTTTTCTGGTTTTATCTCAAGCAAGTAATTAAAATGCTTTAAGCAAGTTTCCATCCTTTCTATTGGACTTTCGTCTTTAAGAAGCACGCCATCTTCTAAATATCTTACAACTTGTTTTATTAAATAAGGATTACCTAAAGTCCCACGTCCTATCATTACGGCATCACATCCGGTTTCATCAATCATTTTTTTAGCGTCTTTAGCTGATAAAATATCACCATTACCAATTACCGGAATATTAACTGCATCTTTTACTTCCTTTATTATGTTCCAATCAGCTTTGCCACTATACCCCTGGGAGCGTGTTCTAGGATGCACTGCAATTGCACTAGCTCCTGCCTTCTCACAAGTTTTTGCAACCAAAATAGCATTGATGCTATTTTGGTCCCAACCACTTCTTATTTTAACAGTTACTGGCACGTTTACTGCTTCTTTTACAGCCTTTACTATTTCATATATTTTATCTGGATCTTTTAAAAGAGCAGAACCTGCTTGTGACTTAACTGCTACCTTAGGTACGGGGCATCCCATATTTATATCTATAATATCAGGATGCATACTTTCTTCTATTATTTTTGCAGCCTCAACAAAGCTTTCTTTATCACTACCAAATATCTGCTGACTAATAGGTCTTTCATTCTCCGTCATATAAAGCATATCTTTAGTTTTCTCGTTATTATAAACAAGGGCTTTATCACTTACCATCTCAGCATATAAAAGACCCGCTCCCATTTCTTTTATTATTCTTCTAAAAGCACTATTACAAACACCTGCCATAGGTGCTAAAACAACTCTGTTTTTTATTTCTACATTTCCTATTTTAAACATTAAATCACTCCAAACTGAGACTATTATATAATAAAAAGAAACTAATTAAAAGTTTCTTTTTCTAGATATTACTTTAGAATAGCCCTTTGTATTAGGTTTAGTTCGCGTTCTTTCTTTAGCCTTTATTCTTACAATCCAATCATTGTATGTATTAACATCTATTTTTTGTTCCATAAGTAATGTCCATAATTGCATTTCTGTCATTTTAATTTTTCCTTTCATAATTAATGAAATGCATTGTATCACAAAATTTTACAAAGTTAAATAAAAACGACAAAAGATGACAATTTTGTGCATTTAAAAAGGATAGCTTTCCGCTATCTCTTTGATCTTATAAACTTACGAATACTCATAAGCATGTTAAATACTTTATACCAAAATTTATTAATTATTAAATCATATTCTCCAACAAGTTCAAGTACGTTTGGATTAAACTTAGATTTAAATGTTGATAAATGATCTTCAAGTGATCCATCTATACCACCTAAATCACAATAATCACAAGACTTATCTAAACAATAACATAACCTGTAAAACATAAGGCCATTAGTTATTTTAAGAGATGGTAAGATTTTGGTGTTTGTTCCAGCATATAAGAATGATGCGGTTTTTATTCCAGATGTACAAGTTGGCATCATAACTATAGTTGCTCCTGCAAGTGGATTATTGCCATATTCTTTTTTTATTTCTTCCGCTTCTTTTATTTGATTTAAACAAAATTCCTTTTTGTTTTCATGTTCTTTCATATCATTTTTAAGAAACTTAATATATTTATCGATATCAACCCTTGCAAAAAATAAAACAGCGTTATCTGGAAAAGCATCCATTAGCTTTTTAAAATATTTTTCACTTCTAAGTGCTATATGTTGTCTTTCTTCCGTACAATGAAGAACGCTTATTAAATCTTTGACATCTTCTTTATTTGTAGAATAACTAAAGTAAACTCCTCTATCCTCATGATACTTTCCTATGTAATTTCTTGTGTTTTTAGGAAACGTTCTTCTAAGTTCTTCTTTTTCATAAAAATTACCGTCTTTATCCTTAAGAGAAATAGCCATCGTATATCTTGGCTGGATATATGCGTTTACTTCCTTTTTAAATCCACCATGAACAAAGCCTAAATTCTCTAATTTTTTAACTATTTTATCAGTATCTAAAGTAAAAGTTTTCCTTACCTCTATTCCCTTATTTTTCTTTATGTTTTGGATATTATCTTCACTAAAACAAATAAATGGATCAATTTTTATATCTATTGCGCCATTTTTATTGGCATAATTTTTTAATTCTTTAACAAATATTTTTAGAGCTTCATCATTATCATATGATGTAACAAATCCCCTTGGTATATAAAATAATTTCTTACCTAAAAATAGGTTTCTTTTTAATACCATTGCTCCGCATACCAGCTTTTTATCAGAATATAGTCCAACATAATCATTATCCCACGCTGTTTTAACAAGACTCCAAGCGGGCGTTTGCATAAATGATGTAGAAGGAAAATTCCTTACGAATTTATCATATTCTTTACTATCAATACCCGTTTTAAATTGATATTTCATTCTTATCATCCCTTTTTTTATTTTACTATTAATTCTGCTTCATCACCATTTTTTATTAAGAATGCATTAGCATCATCAGTGTCTAAGTGAACCTCATAAGAAAACTTATCACTTATTCTTACATATACGTTTTCTAGTATTCCCGGCTTTTCTCCTTTTACTACAATACTTACAAATTCTTTTCCTTCAAATCCATACTTTTTAGCATCTTCTTTTGTTGCATGTACATGTCTTGCTGCTATTATAGCGGCATTTTTAGTAATTTTTCCTTTTGGGCCTATAATTGTTATTTCTGCTGCACCGTCTAAATCACCAGAGTTTCTAACAGGTGGTTTTACTCCAAGCGCAAATGAGTCAGTTTTTGATATTTCAACTTGAGTTTCTCCTCTTTCAGGTCCTAATATTCTTACTCTTTCTATTTTTCCCTTTGCTCCTTCTAGCGTAACTTGCTCATTACAAGCATATTGCCCAGGTTGTGATAAATCTACCTTTTTAGTTAATTCATATTCTTCCCCAAATAATATTTTAACATCTTCTTTTGTTACGTGTACGTGTCTTGCAGACACCCCTATATTTACTTTCATATTTATTACGTCTCCTTACAGGTTAATTATAACATGTATAATTAATTTAGTTCAATCATATATTTAAATGAATTATTAAAAAAGGAGATTTTAAATTATGAATACAAATTATTACCCAAATCCTAGCTTTCCAAATGCTAATTTAAATGGGGTTCAAATGAACAGTATGAAATCGGTTGCATCACAGCCTAGCATAACTACAGCAAATCAAAGTAATAACAATCTTGCTCAAATTGGCGCTACTAACAATATGTTAGACATAGAACAGTCATACATAGAAAACATATTAAGGCTTAACAAAGGCAAACTTGCAACATTTTATATGTCATTTCCAGACTCAGTAGAATGGAGAGATAAAACATTTACTGGTATTATAGAAGCTGCTGGACGTGACCACATAATAGTTAGTGACCCCAAGACGGGAAGATGGTACCTGCTTCTTATGATATATTTAAACTATGTTGATTTTGATGAAAAGATAAATTATAGTCCAGAATTCTACTTAGCAAACTAAAAGATTAATCTTGTAAATATCATCTACTTTTGCTATAATTCTAATTAGAATAGAGGTAGATAAAATGTTAATTGTAATCACAGTTTTAATAATTAGTTTAATTCTACTAATAGTTAGCATTTATAAAGATAAAATAAACTTTTTATCCGTTAAGTTAGCTAACGTGGAAGAAAAAATAAATAGCACCTTATTAAAAAGAAAAGAATTGTTAAAAGATTCTGAAGATGTAATAAAAGAAATTACCAAGACAAAAAAAGAAGTGTATATAAATTTTGGTGAACTAAATGATAAAGAAATAAGTATGATGGAACTAGATAGAAAATTACTAGTATACATGAATGAATTTTACTTAATAAAAGATAAATATGAAGAATTACAAAAAAGTGATGACTTTAAAAAGATAGCCTTTATGTTAGCAGAAACAGAAGATTTACTTAGTGCATATAAAGATTACTATAATGATAACGCTAGCAAATACAACAAAGTAATTAAATGCTTCCCCGTATGCATAATAAGTCTTTTAAAGGGAAGAAAAGAAAAATTATTTTTTGATAGTAAAAATAGTTCTGATAGCGATTATAATGATTTTAAATATTAAAAAGAGATTACCAATTAATCTCTTTTTTGTTATGTGCTTTTAAATAATTGTTAGTTTTAGAAAATGGTTTACTGCCAAAAAATCCATTGTAAGCAGAAAGAGGTGAAGGATGAGCTGATTCTATTATATAGTTATTATGATTAGTAATAATTCTTTTTTTATCCCTTGCTTGTCTTCCCCACAAAATAAATACAACGTTATTTAGTTTATCATTGATTTCTTTTATAACATAATCAGTAAATATCTCCCAGCCTATTTCTTTGTGTGAATTAGCTTTATCTTTTTCAACGGTTAATACGGTATTAAGTAAAAATACACCTTGCCTTGCCCAATCAGATAAATCAGTATCGCATCTATCTATGTTTAAGTCATCTTTTAACTCTTTAAAAATATTTCTAAGTGAAGGAGGAGTCCTAACTCCCCTTCTAACAGAAAAAGAAAGTCCCATTGCTTCATTTTCTCCATGATATGGATCTTGTCCTAAAATAACTACTTTTATATCATTAAAATCAGTTAATTTAAATGCGTTAAACAAATCTTTCGCAGGTGGATAAATAGTTTTAGATAACCTTTCTTCTTTGACAAATTCCTTTATATATTTAAAATATTGTTTTTCCATTTCATCTTTTAATACAATATCCCAGCTATTATGAAACATATAAATCACCTCATCTTCTCGACATATTAGCTAATATAAGTGAATGATCACTTCCAGCATTCTCATAAGTTTTAACTTCATTTACACTTAGATCGGAATCACTATATAAAATATGATCCAAAGCCAAATTAAGTGGTTTATAAGTATTACCTAGTGGTAATGCTGCATCTGATAATGAATTTCTTAAGCAAAAATCTTTCAATCCATTTTTTATTTCAGTATTCATATCCCCAACGATTATATGACTGCCATCACAAGATAAATCTAGTATTTGCTGAAGTGATCCATTTTTTTCGAAAGTTTTATTTTGGATTTTTTTAACGTTATCAACGTGTACATTTATTATACTATATTCATATTTTCCATCCATTAATCTTATATAAGTTGCAATTCTTGGAAATAATGAACCTTTATACTTATTTCCAAGTTTCATAATATCATCAGAAAGAGAAAAAGTTTTATAATCTAAAACATTTATATTTTGTTTTTTAATCATTATAGGACAAGCCTCATTTGTTACACCAAAACTTCCTCTAAATTCACCATATATGTTATATGTTGTTTCAAACTGTTTTCTTAACATAGAATATTCTTCTTTAGTAACTTCCTGTAATCCTATAACATCGGGATCTGCACTTTTTATAATTTCAAAATTCATTAAAAAAGAATTCGTCAATGATGCATGACCTTTTAAAATTTTATTAGCGGTTTTATTTTTAACATTATAAGTTGCTATTTTCAAAGTAATCAAACCCTCTTTCAAATTGCTTTTATTATATCATAAATAAAAAAAATAACAAATAATGACTCTATTTGTGATAGCTTTCATTATTTATTATTTTAAACGAACGATATATTTGTTCTAACAATAATATTCTAAATAGTTGGTGTGGAAACGTTAACTTTGAAAAAGATAAGGAATAATCAGATCTTTTCAAAACATCATCTGATAGACCGTTTGACCCACCTATTACAAAGGTTATGTTCCTTGAAATATTTTTATCTATAAAACTAGATAAATTAATAGAATCAAGTTCTTTTCCATTTATTTCTAATGTAACTACAAAATCTTTATCAGTTATTTTAGATAGTATGTTTTTACCTTCTTCCATTTTTGTTTTTACAGTATCGTAATTATAATCAGGCAATTCTATTATCTTTAACTTTGTATATTTAGATAATCTTTTTTGATATTCCTTTATAGCATCTTTTAAATACTTTTCCTTTATTTTACCAACACATATTATTTTTATCATACTTCTATCATTTCCGTTCTTTGTTTTTGTTTTGCAATAAGTATGTTTTTAACCTTCTTATTTTTACTTTCTAAAACATTTTTTACTGTACTAAGTGCAAGTTCATACGTATTATTATCATCACTTAAGTGGGCTAAAATAATCGTATTTGTTTTATCTCCGATAAATTCAGATAAATAATATGCACAATCACTATTAGAAAGGTGCCCCTTGTCACTTAATATTCTTTTTTTTAGATGAAATGGATAATTTCCATTCATAAGCATTTCTATGTCATGATTACTTTCCATTATATATAAATTATGATTACTTAACTTTTCAAAATATCTATTATTTATATATCCGGTATCAGTTATATAAACAAGGGATTTATCCTTGTTTTTAATTATGAATCCAACTGAACCTTTAACATCATGAGATGTTTTTATGACATCTACCGTTATATCATCAATATCAAATGAAGGAGTATCATATAAAACATAATCAAAGTCATCAATGTACTCTCTTAATAGAGCAAGTATTATTTTATTTACGTATAACTTAGGATGATATTTTTTTAGGAATACCTTTAATCCTTGAACGTGGTCCACGTGGGTGTGTGTTATTAATATTGCTTTTATTTCGTTTGGATCCACTCCTAATTCTTTTAACTTTTCTTCTGCAAATGATTTAGTAACACCAAGGTCAATTAAGATCTTGGTGTTATCAGTTTGTATTAATACACTATTACCGCGACTTCCACTTGATAAAACTGCTGCTTTCATTATTTATAAAGTATCATTGGATCCGTTGGAATACCATCTCTATATGGTAATCCATTTCTATATAAACCAAAGTGTAAGTGAGTACCAGTTGCAAAACCAGTATGTCCCATTGTACCTATTTGTTGGCCTTTTTGAACAGTTTGACCTTCTACTACTAATCTCGAATGCATATGACCATATAATGTATAATATCCATTTCCATGATTAATAGTAACGTAGTTACCTAAGCTTCCTTTTTGTAAAGAAGCAACAACCGTACCAGATCCTGCTGCATAAATTGGTGAGCCTTCACCACTACCTGCTATATCTAGAGCTTCGTGAATTTTACCCCAACGATATCCAAAGTGACTTGAAATATAATACTGTGATATTGTTGGCCAAGCCCAAGAGCCTGACATAATTGGTGCCGTACCACCACCTGCATAAGATGGAGATGTCTTAGTTCCTACTTTAACAACCTTATCAACCGATGGTGTAATTGTTTCAGAACTTACTATTACAACATTATTAGTTTCACCATTTACGCTCTTTATCTTAGTAGTTAATCTATCAACACCATTTTGTCCTTCAGTTACTACTTTTTCAGTTCCATAATCTAGCGATGAATCATCTTCCTGTACAGTCTTAAACTTACTTTCTTGATCCATTACGTTATGTGTTTCAACTACTACGTCAACAATTGGATTGATTAACCCTACCTTTACTTGTTGTCCTACTGACAATATGTTGTTAGCACTCGTAAATTCAGGATTAACAATTAAAAATTCTTCGGTTGCTAGTTTATTTTTATACGCAATTGAATCAATTGTATCTCCTTCTTGTACCGTGTAATATTGATCTTCTTTAACTTCTCCAAACATTAAATACTTAGTAAGCGTTTTTTCATCTGTAAAAATATTTTCATCAGTTGAAATATATCCGTGTTTAATAGTTATGTTTTGATCTATATATATATCCTCTATTAAACTACCTGTTTCTTTTATTTCAGGCTGTGTATCATTTTCATAATTCTTTAAATCTTCTTTACTTACAAAGGCCTTAACTACTGATTTAAGAGCTTTATCAAATATTTTTTTATCTAAAACATATATAGTTATATTCCCTTTACCTTTTTGTTCTTCTTCATTTTTAACTATAGTACCAGAATCACCTTTTATAGTTATCTTATATCCCTCAACAGTAAATGGTTTTTCTTTTTTTATTATATTATTTACTTGTTTTGCTGTTAATAACTTTTTTTGATAGGTAGTGCATTTTTGTATATCAACGCCTTCTGGTATATATACTTTATCAACGTCATATTTTTCTTTTAGTTCTTTTTGTTCATCATTTATATAATCTTCTAATTCTTCTTTATCTTTAACGTTACCAACTACCTTACCGTCTAAGTATACTTTATATACCTCTTTTGGTTCTAATTGATATCTATGTGCTAAATTAACAAACATAACAATTAGTACTGAAACTGCTACTGCCGCTAAATAAATTAACCCCGTTTTTATTACTTTCATCATATTTATTCACCACTTTCTCTTTGGAAATTAACAAATGTTGAAGTATCCTTTTTAAATAATAACTCAACCGTTGTAGTTGGACCACTTCTGTTCTTACCAATTATAAACTCACTAATACTTGCATTATCGTCACGTCTTGCTTCTTTATTATAATAATCATCTCTATATAAGAATGATACTATATCGGCATCCTGTTCTATTGAACCTGATTCACGCAAATCACTCATTATTGGTCTTTTATCTTCTCTTTGTTCAACCGCACGAGAAAGCTGCGCTAATGCTATTACCGGAATTCCAAGCTCTAGAGCCATTGTTTTTAAATTACGTGATATATCAGATACTTCTTGTTGTCTGTTTCCAGCTGATTTAGAAGGACCAGTTATTAACTGTAAGTAATCTATTACAACAAGCCCTAATCCCTTATCAGAATTAGCAAGTCTTCTACATTTACTTCTTATTTCACCTATTGTTATACCAGGTGTATCATCTAAAAATAAATTTGTATCTGATAGTTGGCTAATTGCTTCATTTAATCTTTTCCAATCGTTGTGCTCTAAACGCCCTGTACGCATCTTACCACCATCTATTTGTCCTAGTGATTGTAATATTCTGTTTGCAAGTTGCTCTGCGCTCATTTCTAGGTTAAATACCGCAACTGATTTATTGCTATGTGTTGCAGCATAAGTTGCTAAGTTAAGTGCAAAAGCTGTTTTACCCATTGCTGGACGAGCAGCAATTATAATAAACTGACTTGGCTGAAGTCCCGCAGTTAATTTATCAAACTCAGAAAAACCAGTTGCAAGACCAGTTATCTCTGAACCTTGTTCTGCTAATTTTTCTAGGTTTTCTTGAGCTCTATAAGCAACATCTTGAATTCTTTGAAATTCTGATGTCTTTCGCATATTACCTATTCTAAGCATCTTCATTTCAGCATTTTCTAAAACATCATATATGGAATCTTCGGATGCATAAGCATCATTTGCAATATCTGTTGCAGTTTCTATGATTTTTCTTCCTATCATCTTTTCTTTTACAATGTTTATGTAATACTCAACATTTGATGCACTAGGTACAGAATCTATTATCTCTGATAAATATTCAACATTACCAACCTGACTTAATATTTTCTTTTCACTTAATTTATTAGTAACTATCGTTATATCAATAGGTTTATCTTCATCATTTAATTCTTGTAACGTCTCAAAGATTTTTGCATTTGCTTCACTATAAAAATGTTCAGGTGATAACTCATCACATATTTTTTGAAGTGCCGTTTTAGATAAAAAAGCAGAGCCTAACACAGCTTTTTCTGCTTCTTTAGATTGTGGTATATTTCTCTCTGCCATTTTATCACTTCCTTTACTTTATAAGTTCTACCGTTACGATTCCAATAACATTCTTATGTAAATTTATCTTTACCTCATGATAACCTAAAGAACTAATTGCATCATCAAGTACTATTTTTTTCTTATCTATTTTATATCCTATTTTTTCTAATTCATTAGCTATTTGTTTTGTTGAAATAGTACCAAATACTTGGTCTTGTTTACCAGTTTTAACCTTAAACGTTAAAACCCTATCTTTTAATTCTTTTTTTATTTTTTCACATCTTTTTATTTCAGCTTGTTCTTCTAAAGCTTTATTTTTATTATTTATGTCTAATATTTCTCTACTTCTTTTGGTATATGCAACTGCATATCCATTTTTTATAAGAAAATTTTCTCCATACCCATCTTTTACTTCTTTTATATCTCCAGCCTTTCCTTGGCCTTTAACATCTTTTATAAATATAACTTTCATAATTAGTCCTGCCTTTCTAATTAATCTTGCGTATTTATTATAACATACTTATTAATTATTTAAAAGAAAAGAAAGCATACATAAAGTATACTTTCTATTAATTACTTTGTAAATGGAAGTAATGCTATCATTCTAGCTCTTTTTACTTGTTGTGCAATATGTCTTTGGTGCTTAGAGCAAGCTCCTGTTACTCTTCTTGGTAAAATTTTACCCTTTTCATTTATATATTTTCTTAAAATTTCAGGATCTTTATAATCTACGCTTTTACCAGCACACATTTGACAAATTTTCTTTTTCTTTCTATAAAATTCTGCCATTGTTAATTCCTCCTTATTAATATTTTATTAGAATGCTATATCGTCATCTGATATTTCAATACTACTACCAAAATCTGCAAAAACATCATCAGAAACATTAGTTTCCTTTGCACCTTGGATAGACTTATCTGTTTGGAAATCAGCAGGTGAAACATTATCATCACCTGTACTATTTGAAATGTTATTACCAGAATTTCTTGAATCAAGGAATTGAACACGGTCTGCTACTACTTCTGTAACATAAACACGTTTTCCATCTTTATCTTCATAATTTCTTGTTTGTATTCTTCCGTCTACTGCAACTAAAGAACCTTTACCAACATATTTTTTAATATTTTCAGCTTGTTTTTGGAAAGCTACTATATTAATAAAATCTGTTTCTCTTTGTCCTTGTCCATTAGTATATTGTCTATCTATTGCGATAGAAAAATTTGCTATTGCAGCATTACTAGATGAATATCTTAATTCTGGATCCCTAGTTAATCTTCCGATTAAAAATGCTTTATTCATTTTGTTTCCTCAGCTTTCTTTTTTAGTCTTCTTTTACTATTAAATGACGTATTACATCTTCACTTATTAAAGCTAAACGATCAAATTCGTTAATAGCTTTTGCGTCATTAGCTTCTAAGTTAATTAAGAAATAATAACCAGTTTTATGACCGTTTATTTCATAAGCTAATTCTTTTTGACCTAAGTCTTTTGAAGATGTTACTTTAGCTCCGTTATCTGTTAAAACTTTTTCAAACTTTTTAGCAACTTCTTTAGTAGCTGCTTCTTCAAGGTTTGGTTTAACAATGAACATGATTTCGTATTTCATTTTATTTTCCTCCTCTTCTGGTCTTATCGGTCTTTCATCCTTTTGTGAAAGACAAGAGAGCAATTTCATTACTCGCCTTGTATTATAACAAAAAAGAAGATTATTGTAAACCTTCTTTTATAAATTATATTCGTCTATTTTAGTTATTAAACCTAAACAAGCAAACATCTCCATCTTGCATAACGTATTCTTTTCCTTCACTCCTTAATTTGCCTGCTTCTTTTGCACCTTTTTCACCTTTGTACTTTTTATAATCATCAAAAGATATTACCTCAGCTCTTATAAAGCCTTTTTCAAAATCACTATGGATAATTCCTGCACAAGCTGGAGCTTTCATACCTTTTTTAAAGGTCCAAGCCCTAACTTCTTTAGGTCCAGCAGTAAAATATGTTTGAAGTCCTAATAAGTGATAAGATGCCCTAATTAATTTATCAAGACCACTTTCTTCTATTCCCAAATCATTTAAAAATGCCTTTTTTTCTTCATCTTCAAAACCACTTAATTCTTCTTCTATTTTTGCACATAAAACAATTACCTCAGCATTATCCTTATTTGCATGATCTTTTAAATCTTTTACATAACTATTTTCTTTTCCTATTTCATCTTCTTTTATATTTGCAACGTAAATAATAGGCTTCATAGTAAGTAAATTAAAAGCTTTTAAAATTTTTAAATCATCTTCAGTATATTCTAGTTTTCTAGCAGGAATATTATTTTCTAATGCTTCTTTTATTCTTTTTAAAAGCTCTACTTCTTTTAAAGCATCTTTATCTTTTGTTGATACTGCTTTTTTTTCTATTTTTCCTAATCTTGTATCAACAACTTCTAAATCACAGAAAATAAATTCAACATCAATTATCTCCGTATCACGAAGTGGATTTGCGCCGCCTTCTACGTGAGTTATGTTTGAATCATCAAAGCATCTTACAACTTCTACTATTGCATCTACTTCCCTTATATGTGATAAAAACTTATTTCCAAGACCTTCACCATGAGACGCTCCCTTAACTAATCCTGCAATATCAGTAAATTCAAACGTTGTTGGAACTAAGCTTTTAGGTTCTATTAACTCATTTAAAAAGTCTAATCTTTCATCTGGTACAGTTACCATTCCAACGTTTGGTTCTATGGTTGCAAACGGATAGTTAGCTGCTAAAATATTTTTCTTTGTAATCGCGTTAAATAAAGTAGATTTTCCTACGTTAGGTAGCCCTACTATACCTGCTCGAAGTGGCATAAAATCACATCCTTTGTACTTTGTATTATAACATCTTAAAGATAATATAACAATAAAAAAATGGTAATTAAATTACCATTTATGAGGCCATTCTTCTTTCCCAAGGAGCTTTTTTTCTCATTGATGTGCCTTTTTCTTTTTCGTTCTCTAATTCGCTTTCATTTTCTTTATTATCATTTTCTTTTTGAACATCATCACCTGCTTGACCACCTATTTCTTTTTCTTTATTATCTATTTTCAAGTTTTCTAATTCGTACTTTCCATCAAAATTCTTAGTAACAGCCATTATTTCATCTTTAGTAGGCTCACTTTCTGTACATAAAATAACAATGTTTTCTTCTGGAGATATAAATATATTTTTATTAAGCATAATAACCAATCTATCAACCGGCATCTTACTTAGTTCTTCTTTTGAAACATTACCTTGTTTTGCAAGTTCATTTATAATAGAGCTAACAAGTCCAATAACACATTCTTTTTCTTTATATGTTAATTTAGAAAACTCTCCTTTTCTTGCAATATCAGTTACATTATGAAGCTTAACTTCTATTCTGTCAGGCTCTATATAATCTTTTGAAACATCTACCGAACTTACAAATCCATCTACGCTTACTAGTCCATCTTTATCTTTAGCAGCTTCAAAAAGTTCTTTTGCACTTTTTCCAGAATAATTTTCTACAACTTTAACTTCATCTGATGGATATGGGTAGTGAATTTTTATTAAATTTTTAGTTTTCATTTGATTTTGAAAATCATCTACGTTATCAATTGATATTTTGTTTTCTTGTGGTGCCTTTTGGAGCTTATCTTTAGTTAATTTCTTTTCTATTTCTTCTCTATTTAAAGCTTTTATTTCATAAAATATTTCTTTTATATCTCTACTATCTTTTTCGTATAATTCTTGCAGTTTCTTTGCTTCATCATCGTTTATTAAATATTTATTTTTTAACTCTTCTAACGCATAACTTATAACCTGTCTTTTAAATTCCGAAGGATTATTTTCTTTTTTTGCATTATCAAAATTGTAACTACTATTATTCATAATATGCACCTTCCCACTTTTAATTATATATAATTTAACCATTTATTAAAATAAAATAAGTTTTCTATGTAAAGAAAAAAGTAAAGAGTTAAAATCTTTACTTTATAATCCAGGATATACTCCAGGGCCTATTGGTAATCCTATTACATACCAACATATAATCATAATCAACCATATCAATCCTATTCCTAAGAAATAAGGAAGTACTGCTCTATAACATCCTTTTATACTAAATTCATTCTTATTTTTAGTAAATACTTCAATAAATCCAATAAATATTACAAAATAAGTAAATAATGGAGTTATTACATTTGTTACTGATTCACCCGCTCTAAATACTAATTGAGCAAACTCTGGTGATATATTAGCCTTCATAACAGTTGGCATTATGTTAGGAGCTAAAATAGACCATTTAGCTATTGAACCAGGTAATAATATGTTAGATACACCAGCAAATACAAATATTAAAAGTACAAGTGGTATAAATGAGAAGTTAGATGTTGCAATAAGGTTAGATAACCAACCTGTTACAACAACACCAATATTTGATTCTGTAACAAATGCATTTAATTGTGCTGCAAAGAATATTAATACGAATATTCCCCCTACTGTTTTTAAATAATCAGTAGAGAAATTAACCATATCTCTGATTTTTCTTATTGTGCCTGTTACAACACCAAAAACAAATCCTTGAAGTGCAAATAAAAATGAAATTATACCTACCATGTTAGTCATCAAAAGTGCATCTGATGAAAATAACATCTTGGAATATACATCTTGTGATTTATCTAATAATAAACCTAAGAAACTATTACCACTTACTGGTATTAACATTAATATAATAGGAATTAAGCATACTATGGTAGCTACTAAGGCTGCTAGAAGGCCTTTCTTTTCTTTTGTATCTTCAAGTACTAATTCCTCGTCTTCTTCTATTTGATTTCTTCCTAGCTTTCTAGATACTATCTTTTCTGTTATAAACGTACATATTGCTGCAATAAATAACGCTGCAACTATTATAAATATTAGGTTACTACTTTGTAATACGCTATACTCTGTATCCATCAATTTTGCAGATGCTTCAGTATAACTGGTTAAGTTATAATCAAGTGCCGTTATAAATAAACCTGCTCCATGGCCTGCGGCTATTGATGCAAATGAAAGAGCAAGACCTCCTATTGGATTTCTATTCATAGACATAAATAGAACTGCTCCAAATGGAAGTAATAAAACGTATCCAAAATTACTATCAACACTCGCTAATATACAAATCAATGAGAATATGAATATAATCAAAAACTTTGGAAATTTCTTACTTATTTTATTGCATAAAGTCTTTAAGAACCCAGACTTAAGTGCTATACCAAAAGCTATTGATGCTATTAACATTGAACCAAACGGAACGAAGTTAATTAAATTATCATAAGCAGATGTCATAATAAACTTTATTCCATCTAGGCTAAGTAGCGAATTTACCGCCGCTGTTTTAGATTCAACTTCTCCTGCTATTGTTGTTAATTGATCATATGTTACCTGAAAGTTTAAAGCACTTGCAATAGCACTTATAATGATAACTAATAGTGACATATAAATAAAGAACATTACTGGATGAGATGATCTTTTTAATTTCTTAGGATTTATCATTCTATCGCCTCCGTTATTACCTTTTTAATCTTTTTATTAAATTCTACTCTTGGTAGCATTATTGTTCTTCCACAGTTAGTGCATTCTATTTTTATATCAACACCAACTCTTATTACCTTAAACGTATCACAACCGCAAGGATGCATCTTTTTCATTTGAACTATACTGTTTAATCCATAATTATTTTTCATTATGATGAACCTCTATTTGTGGATATGGTATTTTTATTCCATTTTTATCCATAGCATTTTTAAGTTCTTTTCTCATTTGTCTTTGAACAAGAAAATGCTTTGTTGGCTTACATTTACCTACTATTCTAAATATGACTGATGAATCACCTAAATTTTCAACACCCAAAACTTCAGGTTCTTCAGTTAATAACGGCATTTTCTCTTTCATATTAGCACATGTAAGTTTAAGTATCTTCTCTACTTTCTCTAAATTAGACTCATAAGATACTGATAAGTCAACTACTGCAAGTGTTTTATCCAAACTATAATTAATTACTTCATTTATGTTTCTGTTTGGTATTATTTTTATTTCACCACTATAAGCTTGTATTCTAGTAGACTTAAGTCCCACTGATAATACCGTTCCAGTAAAAGAATCTATCTTAACTAAATCTCCTACTGCGTACCAGTTTTCAAAAAGAATTGAGGTTCCTGCTAAAACATCTTTTAAGATATCTTGAAATGCTAAACCAATAACTAAACTGGCAACTCCAAGTCCTGTTACTAAGGCTGCTGTATTTACTCCGTAAACACTTAATAAAGAAAGTACTGCAAATATCCAAATAGCATACTTAATTATACTGCAAAGCAAACTTCTTATGGTACTTACCCTTCTTGAGTCAAATTTTTTATGTTTTTTAGATGGATTAAAGGTCTTTTTTACCATCATTTTTAAGACTTTCTCCAAAAAGAATGCTACTACTATTATAATTACTGTCATATATATTTCTTTTGCGATTGTTAATCCAAAGATTTTCATAATTGTTCTCCTATTCTACTTCTATGTTTAAGATTTCTAATATACGATTTAAATCTTCTTTGGTAACAAATGAAATCTTTATTTTGTTTCCTGATATTGCTACTTTAGTTCCAAGTTTTTCCTTCATTGCATCTTCTACGTATTTGTATTCTTTAGATTTTCTAGGTTTTGATGTAGGCGTTGTTCTTACATATGTTCTTTCATCCGCTAGAGCCTCTAAATCCCTTACACTTAGGTTTTCACTTATAACTTTGTTTGCAAGATCTTCTATTTGTTCACTATTTTCTAATTTACTTAACACCCTTGCATGTCCCATTGAAATTTTTCCATATAAAACCATATCTTGAACACTTAAAGGTAACCTAAGTAATCCAAGCATGTTAGTTATATGACTTCTTGATTTACCAAGCCTTTTAGCTAGTTCATCTTGAGTTAATCTAAGTGATTCTATTATTGATTTATATGCTTTAGCTTCTTCTATTGCAGATAAATCTTCTCTTTGCAAGTTTTCTAGTAATGCAACTTGCATCATTTCTTCATCAGAAAAATCTCTTACTATTGCAGGCACAGTTTTTAAACCAGCAAGTTCTGATGCTTTAGTTCTTCTTTCACCTGCAATTATGTTATATCCTTTAACTGACTTTTTTACTATGATAGGTTGAAATACACCATGTTCTTTGATTGAATCAGCAAGTTCTCTTAAAGATTCCTCTTCAAACACTTTTCTTGGCTGATAAGGGTTACTCATAAGCTCATTAATAGGTATTTCTACTATCTCGTCCTTTGGAGTTTCCTCTACTATTTTTTCTTCCACTTGGTCAAAATCAAGCATTTCTGAGTTAAATAATTGCTCTAGCCCCATTCCAAGTGCTCTTCTTTTACTGTTTGTTTCTTCTTTCATCTTGTTCGATTACCTCCTTTGCTAAATTAAGGTATGCTTCGGTACCACGACTCATTGGATCATATGCAACAATAGGTTTTCCATGTGATGGTGCCTCAGTCAATCTTATTAATCTAGGAATTAAAGTATTATATACTCTTTCCTTAAAGAAACCTCTTATTTCCTCTACTACTTCTAATCCTAAGTTAGTTCTAGAATCAAGCATTGTTAAAAGTACCCCTTCTATTTCTAGTCCTGGATTTAACTTCTTTTGTGCAAGCATTATTGAATTTAATAATTGCATAATTCCTTCTAATGCAAAAAACTCACATTGAACAGGAATTAATACTGAGTTTGATGCCGTAAGTGCATTTGTTGTTAAAAGACCTAAAGATGGCGGACAATCAATTATAATAAAATCATATAAATTTCTTATTGGATCAAGTGCTAGACGAAGCTGCATGTTCTTTTGAAACGATGGATCTTGCTTTGCCTTTTCAATTAATTCAATATCTGCACCTGCCAAATTAATTGTTGCGGGTATTATGCTTAAATTCTTAAAATTTGTTTTAATAATTGCTTGATTGGTAGTACATCTACCTAATAATAAATCATATATACTCTTATCAACATCACCTTTATTTATACCAACACCAGTTGATGCGTTTCCTTGTGGATCTAAGTCAATAAGTAATACTTTTTTATTCTGAACCCCTAGTGAAGCTGCTAAATTAATACTTGTAGTGGTTTTACCTACACCACCTTTTTGATTTACTAATGCTATTACTCTTCCCACTTGCCTCACTTCTTTCTTATTTTTTATTATCTTTAACAATACCATTCTATCAAATAAATGATATTTTTTAAAGGGTTATTTATATTTAATTTTGATTACGTATCTTTTCTGCAAATTCTTTTATCTTTCTAAATCTATGATTTAAACAAGATTTACTTACGTTAGAATTTGTTTCTAAAGTTATTATTTTGCTTAATTCCAAAAGAGATGTTTCTGGATATCTAATTCTATACTCAGCACTTTCCTTTATTTTGTCATCAAGTAAGTCAAACATATCTTTTTCTTTTATATAATTTATATCTTTAATAAGTTTATTTGACGTTGCAACCATCTTTTCTACGTTTGCTTGCTCACAATTATTAAGACGGTTAGTCATATTTATCTTTTCACGGTATACTCTTATCTCTTCATAGTACATAACTCCGTTATATGCTCTTATAAGTCTTAGAAAATCACTTATTTTTTCAGCTTCTTTTATGTATATCATATAACCTTTTTTACGATGAAGTATCTTGCTATTTAAATTGTTGTCATTTAAAAGTTTATTTAAAAAGTTAGCATACTCTGTATCATTTATTAAAAATTCCAAATGATATCTTGAAGTTTTTGGATCATTTAAACTTCCTGATACTAAAAATACTCCCCTTAAATATGCCCTTCTTAATTCTTCATCTGATAATAAAGACTCGCTAGGTATTCTAAGAAGCTCATTTTTTTCACTTACTATTCCTAAATCCCTAAGTACTTTTAGAGTATCTTTTTTAAGTTCAAGAACATAAATTTCGTTTTTCTTAAAGTTATAATTTTTTCTTAGAGATATATTAAGATTGATATCATATAAGATTTTAAAAAGTCCAAAAATGCGGTTTGCAACAAATTTGTTTTCTGTTTGTATCTTTATGTTATATATTTTGATTTCTGCACTAGTTCTAATGATACCAGATAACTCTGACAAATACTCAGCCCTAGTACATTCTGTTGTACTTATTTCTTTTTTTATTTTACTTGAGAATGTCATCTTACCACCATCCTTAACTAGTATGATTATATCAGATAAAGATTTCTTTTTCAACATATCCAGGAGTTTTTAATAATTTATTTATATAAAAAAGTCTAATTTTCACATATTAGACTTTTATTTTTTTAAACGCTTAATTATAGAACTTGCTGCAAGTGCACCTTCACCAGTTGCTGTTACAACTTGATATAAACTTTTACTTATAACATCTCCTGCCGCATAAATAGATGAATTACTTGTTTTCATATCTTTATCCACTATTATTCCTAAATTATCTGTTTTAATATTTAAGTTTTGATAATATGCGCTAGATAATTCTTTTCCTATGCATACAAATATAGCATCAGCCTTTATTTTTCTATCATCATTTAAAATAACTTCTGTAATATGATTTTCATCACCTATTACCTCTTTTATGGTGGCATTTAATATAACTTCTACTTTTTCATCTTTAATTATTTCTTGCTCTTTTAAATCTGCTCTTAAAGGTGATCTATTAACTATGTATATCTTATTTGCAATATTACTCATATATTTAGCAGACTCCATAGCAGTATTACCACCACCTAAAACTATTACAGTTTTATTCTTATATAAGGCTCCATCACATATGGTGCAGTATGATATACCTTTTCCTTCGTACTTGTCTGAATTCTTACATAATAATTTTCTAGGAGTTTTACCAGATGCAATTAATATATATTTTGCATAATAATTGTTATTTTCACATATTACTTTGTATAAATTTTCATCTTTTTCTATATCAATTACCTTTTCTGTTTTAAGTATAATCTCTAACTTTTCAACCTGGGAGTACATTCTAAATGCTAAAGTTGTCCCATCTTCTTCGGTGTATCCTGGATAATTTTGTAATTTATATATTTCATTTAAAGTGCCACCCGGTGCCTTAGCTTCTAAAATAAGTGGTGATACACCTGCTCTTTTTAAGTAAATAGAAGCAGCCATGCCTGCTGGACCTGCTCCTATTATTATTACGTCATAATTAACATTTGATTTCATTTTCTTTTGCTCCTACGTCATCATAATTTTTACATTTAAGTTTGGTTATTATAAACATAATAATGCCACCTATTATCATTAAAATAGAAACTAATTGAGCCATTTTTATTGAGCCTAGCATCAAACTATCCGTTCTAAGAGACTCAACAAAGAACCTTATAGTTCCGTATAAAATTAGGTACAACGCTGTGGTATTTCCTAATTTTGTATTTTTCATACTTCTAAAACCATACAATATGAAGAAGCATAGTAAGCAAAAGACTGATTCATAAAGAAACGTTGGATGATAGTAATATGCACCTATATGCATTCCATCTATTATAAATTTTGGTAAATGTAAGTTTTCTAAAAATGCACGAGACACAATACCACCATGGGCCTCACCATTAAAGAAGTTACCCCATCTTCCAATTCCTTGAGCTAAGATAAGACCCGGAACTGATATATCAATCATCTTTAGAATATCAACGCCATATTTCTTACAATATACGATTAACGTTATTAATCCTGCAATTATTCCTCCATGAATAGCAAGCCCGCCATTCCATATCTTAACTACTTCTATTGGAGATGTGCTGTAATAATCTAAATTAAATAATACGTAGTATATTCTAGCGCCTAAAAGGCCAAATATCACGCACCAAAATATTAAATTCGTAACAAAACTTGTCGGAATATTATATCTTTTAGCTTCGTTATTAATAACAATACCCGCTAAAATAACTCCTAATAATATACATATAGAATACCACGTAATTGTAAGTGGTCCTAAACTAATTGCAACTGGATTCATATTATCTTTTACACCTTTCTATTAATGGTTTTATTATTAAATTCTCCATAATAACATTCATAACACTTATAAATATTGCCACTATAAACGGAGAAAAAAAGCCTGTTAGGTAAAAGTGTTTACCTAAAACTAAACTTACTAAAAGAAGTATAACTACGTTTATCACAAAGTAAAATAAGCCAAGTGACATTCCAATAAGCGGCAGAGAAATTGTAACTAAAAACGGTTTTACAGTTTTATTTAAAATGTATATCAATACTGCTGCTATAAAACCATATAAGAAATTTTCTACGTATAACGGTCTAAACAAATTTGATGTTATAAGTAAAACAATTGCATAACCAAACATATATATTAACCACTCTAAAAATAAATTTAATCTGTATTCTATTTCTTTACCATTTGTTTTTTTCTTTTTATTGGAATCAACAACTATTACCTTCATATAATCACCAACCTAATTATATCACACGTATATGTTTTTATATATAATTTTTTTCGTCAAAAAAAGAGCTTTAGCAAAGCTCCTATTTACCATTTAATTCTTCAACTCCTAGAGAATATGCGAATCTTATTAATGTTTCCTTCTTTTTTATATAATAATATCCCAAGGAAAAGCCTAAATTATTTGCAATAAACCTATCATCATAATTATTTTCCTTATCTAAATAAGTCCAGTATATTATCTTTCTTTCTTCAGTAGTTAACTTATTAAATGAAAATCTTACGTAATTAACAAAATCTATTCTTCTTTTTTGTTCTTCTTGTGATATTTTAACGTATGTTTTATCAATACTATTAAAATCAAGAGCATCTAAAAGATAAGAATCTCCTATGTTGCTAGATGAGCTGTTATCAACAGACAAACTATAATATATGTATTGTGATATTATTTGCTCAACGTTTTTCTTTGTTTTTGTCCAAGATATATTTACAGGTTTTAACATAATAACAGCTCCCTTCAATTAATATTTTATCATTCTTATAAAAAGAAAAGTTAATCTAAAAATTTTAAATAAATCATAAAAAAATAAAGTAAAGATAATTTATATCTCTACTTTATTATTATCCATAACTTTTTAAAACCCCCTGAAAATCTTTAAAATTTTCTTATTTATTTAATTCTCTTTTCAAATACTGACCAGTATAAGATTCTTTGCATTTAGCTACCTTCTCTGGAGTTCCTGTACAAACTACTTGTCCTCCTAAGTCTCCACCTTCAGGACCTAAATCAATTATGTAGTCAGCCACTTTTATAACATCAAGGTTATGTTCTATTACTATTACAGTATCTCCATTATCAACTATTCTATTTAAAATAACAAGTAATTTCTTTATGTCATCACTATGAAGGCCAGTTGTTGGTTCATCTAGAATAAATACACTTTTTCCGGTTGGTTTTTTCTGAAGTTCTTTAGCAAGTTTAACACGAGAAGCCTCACCACCTGATAGAGTTGGTGCACTTTGACCTAACTTTATGTATCCTAATCCAACGTCCATTAAAACTTGTAATTTTCTTTTTATCTTAGGATGATTTTCAAAGAATTCTATAGCTTCTTCAACGCGCATTCCAAGTACATCATATATCGTTTTTCCTTTATATTTAACCTCTAAAGTTTCCTTATTAAATCTAGTTCCACCACATACTTCACAAGGAACATATACATCTGGTAAAAAGTTCATTGATATTTTTTTAACGCCATCTCCATAGCAAGCCTCACATCTACCACCTTTTACGTTAAATGAGAACCTTCCTTTTTCATATCCTCTTATTTTAGCTTCTTTTGTTTGCGCAAAAACATCTCTTATATCATCAAATACACCAACATATGTAGCAGGATTACTACGAGGAGTTCTACCTATTGGATCTTGTGTTATATCTATTACTTTATCTACGTCTTCTATACCTTTTATACTTCTATATTTGCCAGGAACCACTTTTGATTTGTATACGTTTAATGCTAAAGCCTTATACAAAATTTGGTTTACCAAACTACTTTTACCAGAACCTGATACACCAGTTACTAAAACAAGATTTCCTAAAGGAAATTTAACGTTTATGTTCTTTAAATTATTTTCCTTTGCGCCTTTTATTTCGATAAATTTACCATTACCCTTACGACGTTTTAAAGGTACTTCTATTTTCTTTCTACCACTTAAATAATCTCCTGTTAAACTATTAGTATTTTGCATAACTTCTTCTGGCGTTCCACATGCTACTATCATGCCTCCATGCTCTCCTGCACCAGGACCTACGTCAACTAAATAATCAGCTTGTAACATAGTATCAGTATCATGCTCTACTACTATTAGTGTATTTCCAATATCCCTCATTTTTAATAATGAATCAATAAGTCTTTGGTTATCTCTTTGATGAAGTCCAATACTAGGTTCATCCAGTACGTATAAAACGCCCGTTAACTGAGAACCTATTTGCGTTGCAAGTCTTATTCTCTGTGCCTCACCACCTGACAAGGTTGATGCACTGCGAGATAAAGTTAAGTATCCCAATCCAACATTATGCAAAAATTCTAGTCTTGACTTTATTTCCTTTATTAATAATTTTGCTATTTTTTCTTTTTCCTTGCTAAGTTTTAAATTATCAAAAAACTCATAAAGCTTATCAATGTTCATATCTGTTAAATCAATTATGTTTTTCTTATTTATTAGTACTGATAAAACACTTTTCTTAAGTCTTTTGCCTAAGCATGTAGGACAAGTTAGTTCTACCATATATTTACCTAACCAATCCCTTATAAACTCACTATTAGTTTCAAAATATCTTCTTTCTAAGTTATTTAAAACACCTTCATAAGGTTCATAACTATTCATTACGTTTCCACTTCTAGTTTTAAAATTAAACTCTATAGATTCTTTTGTACCACGAAGAATTATATCTAATTCTTTTTTAGTTAAATCCTTCATTTTTTTGTTCATATCTATGCCAAACTTATCACAAACTATTTCTAGTTTCTTTATGTATATATTTTGGTCATCCATACCAGCAAGTGGCTCTATCCCGCCTCTTGCTAAAGTCTTTTCCTTGTCAGGAATTATCAGTTGTTCACTTATTTTTTGCTTAAATCCTAAACCTTTACAATCAGGACAAGAACCATAAGGAGCATTAAATGAAAACATTCTAGGTTCAAGTTCTTCTAAAGAAAAATCACAGTGTGGACATGCAAATGACTCACTCATAACAATGTCTTCTCTTCCAGGGATGGAAACTACTGCTTTTCCTTTAGATAATTTGCAAGCAAGTTCTAGGGCTTCATATATTCTGCTTCTTGCTTCTTCCTTTTTAATTACCCTATCTATTACAACTAATATGTTGTGTTTCTTATTTTTATCAAGAGTTATTTCTTCACTTAAATCCTTTACTTCATCATCTATTTTTACCCTAACATAACCATCTTTTCTTAAAGAATCTAATAAATCTTTAAATGTTCCTTTTTGACCATATATAACCGGTGACATAATAATTAATTTTGTTTTATCTTCCTCATTCATTATTTGCGTAGTCATCTCTTCTATCGATTGACTTGTTATTGGAATATTATGATTAGGACAATATGGAACTCCTATACGCGCAAATAAAAGTCTAAAATAATCATATATTTCTGTAACCGTTCCAACCGTTGACCTTGGGTTATTATTAGTAGTTTTTTGATCTATTGAAATAGATGGAGAAAGACCTTCTATTGAATCTACATCTGGTTTTTTTGTTCCTCCTAAAAACTGCCTTGCATAAGCAGATAAGCTTTCTACATATCTTCTTTGTCCTTCAGCATATATCGTATCAAAAGCAAGGGATGATTTACCACTTCCAGATACACCTGTCATTACCGTTAATTTATTCTTAGGTATTTCTATATCCACGTTTTTTAAATTATTTTCTCTTGCACCTTTTACTATAATTTTGTCCACATAAATCACTTCTTTTCTTTCAGTTATTTTAACATAAAAATTTTCAAAAAAAAAGAACCAAATATTGGTTCTTAAAATTAATTATCTAAATTATCAATTGCATATTGAGCTTCTTCTTTAGTAAATTGTTCGCCATATTTAGATATTAATTGTTCATAAATAGCATTTTTTGACATACTCATAGTGTCTCTATAAGATTTTGCTTTCTCTAAAGCATTTGCATTCCAATCCCATTCAATATTATCAATTGCATATTGAGCAGCTTCTTTATCAAAACCTTCACCATATGATGAAACTAGCTGATCATATATTCCCTGCTTAGACATATGCATTACCCTTGCATAACTTAGTGCCTTATTTAAAGCATTTTTTTGCTCTTGTGTTGGTTCTTTACCTAAAGAATAAGTAACGGTTATTCTTGAATTTTTTACTACAGTATCATTTGCATTAACACTCTGCTTAATATAAGCATCTTTTGCGACAACGTCAGAATATTCTCTCGCGATATTACAATTCAAATTATTTTCTTTACACCAAGAAAGAATTTCACTTTCTTGCATTGAACTAAAATCGGGCACAGTCACTTTCTGTATATTAACACCACTGTTTGTTGAATTTGAGTTATTTAAATTTTCATTTGAAGTTTTTGACGATTCTGCATTGTTATTTACTAAAACAATTAAGAAAAAAATCGTAAATACAACTGTAAGAATCAATTTTGTCTTTTTCTTGATTTCATCGTGAAATTTCCACATCAAAAAAATACCGACAGGGGCAAATAATATTAGTGTTACCCACATAAACCACGTTTGAGTATAAAATTTCTGTTTTTTTTCTACTGGTTGCTCATCAATTTGTTTTACTTCTTCTTTTTTAACATCCCGAAGTTGCTTTCCACATTTTGGGCAAACGATTGAATCTCTTTCAATTTCTTCACCACAAAATTTACAAAATTTTTTATTTTCCATTATTTTTCCTCCTACACATAATATGGATTTGGCTTGCAAAGAATTGATATTAAATCAACTATAACACCAATACCAAACAAACCACAAGTAAAGATATACAAAACACCCGTCCCAACTTTACCTTCATAAAATTTATGACCACCTAAAAATCCTAAAAAAATGCACAATAATAAGGCAGTTCCTTTATCACATCGTTTTCTTCCTATTGAGTCGTTAATTACATTTGAATTATTTATAACTACTTGTGGATTAGATTTGTTTTCTACTGTTTTTAGTTTTTCAAGTTGTTTACAGCATTTCGGGCATATAACTGCATCTATTGCTACCTTATTTCCACAAAATTCACAAAATTTTATTTCTTGCTCCATACTTTGATACTCCTTTCTACATATTTACAGAATAATTATTAAGATACTGCATATAATAAATATAATCTGTATATGTATATATTATAAATCATATATCTATAAAATACAAATACTTTTTATAAAATTATTTTAGAAATATAGAAAGAAGTAGTATTATGAAGAATTTAAAAGAATTAAGACAAAAAAAGAATATAACTCAAATAAGACTATCAATAGCTGCCGAGGTGTCACAAGAAACAATAAGTGCCTATGAAAGCGGAAAAGCTCTTCCTAGTGCTGATACATTAATTAAGCTTGCAGACTTTTTAGATACTTCTGTTGATTATTTGTTAGATAGAACAAACATAAGTACTCCAGTAAGATTAAAAGATACTACTTGTAATGATGAATTAATATATGAATTTGATAAACTTAGTGATAATCAGAAAAAAGATGTTATTTGGTATTGTAAAAATATTAAAAGTAGAGATAAGTAAAATCTCTACTTTTTAACTAACTTTCATTTCAAATATAATATCACGAAGTTCCATAGCACGTTCAAAGTCTAATTCTTTTGCAGCTTTTTGCATTTCTTCTTCTAAACCTTTAATTATTTTTTCAGTTTCTTTTACATCTTTTATAGTGCGTTTTCTTGTTTTTTCTTCTACTTCATCATTTACCGTTACTACATCCATTATCTTTTTCTTTATTGTTTTTGGAATTATATTATGTTCCTTATTATATTTAATTTGAATTTCTCTTCTTCTTTTTGTTTCGTCTATAGCAGTTCTCATCGCATCGCTTATTAAGTTAGCATACATAATTACCCTACCTTCTGCATTTCTAGCGCATCTACCTATAGTTTGAATTAAACTTCTATGACTTCTTAAGAACCCTTGCTTATCTGCATCTAAAATAGCAACTAAACTAACCTCAGGAATATCAAGGCCTTCCCTTAAAAGGTTAATACCAACTAAAACATCGTATTTACCTTCTCTTAAATCATGAATAATTTTTAGTCTTTCTAAGGTTTTAACTTCACTATGCAAGTATGCTACTTTTATATTTAAATTTTTTAAGTAAGAAGTTAATTCCTCTGCCATACGAATTGTTAATGTTGTAACAAGTGTTCTATCACCTTTTTCTATTTGCTTTTCTATTTCTTCTATTAAATCGTCAACTTGGTTTTCTTGTTTTCTAACCTCTATTAAAGGATCTAAAAGTCCAGTTGGCCTTATAATTTGTTCTACTACCTTGTTATTTACTTTTTGTAATTCTTCATCACCAGGAGTTGCAGATACATATATTACCTGGTTTATTTTTTCTTCAAATTCTTCGTATTTAAGTGGTCTGTTATCTAGTGCAGATGGAAGACGAAATCCATAATCTACAAGCATTTGCTTTCTTGCTCTATCCCCATTATACATTGCCTTAACCTGAGGTAATGTTACGTGTGATTCATCTATTACCATTAAAAAATCATCAGGAAAAAAGTCCAAAAGACAAGTTGGAGTTGCCCCCTCTGGTTTTAAAGCCAAGTGTCTAGAATAGTTTTCAACACCAGAACAAAAACCTGTTTCTGCAAGCATTTCAAGGTCATACTTACACCTTTGTTCCAGGCGTTCAGCCTCTAATAATTTGCCGTTTTCTCTAAAATAAGCTAATCTTTCATCTAATTCTTTTCTTATGTTTACGATTGCTTTTTTTAATTTTTCTTCACTTGTAACAAAGTGTGATGCTGGCATAATTGAAATGAATTTTTTCTTACCTACTACCGCGCCTGTTAAAACATCAAACTCTGTTATTCTTTCTATCTCATCACCAAATAATTCAATTCTTATTCCATGGCTTTTTTCGTAAACTGGTATTACTTCGATAACGTCCCCTTTAGCTCTAAACATGCCTCTTGCTAAATCTATGTTATTTCTTTCATACATCATATCAACTAGTTTTGATAGGACTTCATTTCTATTTATTTCTTCTCCTACCTTTAACGTTAACATATGTTTTTCATATTCTTCTTTATCTCCAATACCATATATACAAGATACCGATGCTACTACTATTACATCTTTTGAATTAATTAGTGAAGATGTTGCATAATGCCTTAATTCATCTATCTCATCATTTATTGAAGAGTCTTTTTCTATATAAGTATCACTTGAAGGTACATATGCTTCTGGTTGATAATAGTCATAATATGAAACAAAATAGCAAACCTGATTATTCGGAAATATTTCCTTAAGTTCAGAGTAAAGTTGACCTGCAAGCGTTTTATTATGTGCGAGTACTAATGTTGGTTTATTAACCTCTTTAATAACGTTTGCTATTGTAAAAGTTTTACCAGTTCCTGTTGCTCCTAATAAAACTTGATATTTCTTACCATCTTTTATCCCCTTAGAAAGCTCTTTTATAGCTTCTGGTTGATCACCTGATGGCTTAAATTTTGACACTAAATCGAACATAAATAACCTCCTTGCCCTGTCTTAAAAATTCAGCAAACAATACTAATAACATTAAATAAATTCTATTAACTTATTCTAACACTTATTTTATATGTAATCAATAAGAATTACTTAGATTATAATTAATGTGCTATACTATTATTATATAAAATGTTAATTCAAAGGAGACGTTATAATGAACGAGAATAAAAGACTAAAATTTTTGTTTGAAAAAAGATATGAAGCTGATTTAAAGCTAGTAAAAAATATAAATAGTAGAATAACACCTGATATAGTAAAAATTAGTGATTTATCATTTATAGATGAGTATTATAATGGGATATTTTATAGATTTGCAAAAAAAGAAAAGAAATATAATTTTGAAATAGAGCCACTTTCAAATGAAGATAAAAAGATTTTTGAAAAATATATTAATGAATACAAAGATACTGCTAAAGGACGCGAACTTATAATATATTTTAATATGCTAAAACTTGCTATTGATACTGTTTTAATATATTACAATACTAATGGAACAAAGAAAAGCGTAGAAGAAGTAATAAAATATATAATTAAAGAATAATTTTTCTATTTGATCTATTTAAAAAAATTAGCTCATGTAGTTATGAGCTAATTTTTATTATATGATGCAACAAAATGTGTACCATGATATATCTTTACCTTACTACCCGGTTTATAAATCTTCCCATCGCCAGTATTATACCAACCTTTGAAATTTTTCGTTTTCTTAGGTTTTTCTAACGTATAATAACTATTTTCTTTCAGTAAATATTTTTCTTTATTTTTACTTGTTACTTTATCATCTGATGTTGTTACCATCCAATATCTTTTTTTGTTTTTAGTTATTGGATCTAATACCATTTCTTTATTTAATAATAAATCGGTAAACACAGATTCAAATTCTTCTTTAGTCATATAATTATACTTAATTATAACCGCTCCATCTTGTGCTCTTAAGCCATGGAACAAGTAATACGGAATAAATTTATAATCTTCATAGTTTAAGAATGTATTATTCTTTATAACTTCTTGTCTTCTTGAAGACCAAACAGCATTTTCCTTAAACTCATAAAAATTAACTAGTCCTGTTCTTCCATCTGATGTTAATACATCGTTTGCAATTATATCATAGTATCTTGTTGATACAACGTTATAATAATCAATCGATTTATTTACCTTTTCTATATTAGTTACAGAAACACTTTTGAGCTTGTAACCTTTCTTAGATTTTACTGTTTTTAGTATGTTAGTTCCAACGTGAAATGTATTTTCATCTGTTACATCAACATATCTATTGTCATCAACACTAAATAAAGAATGTTTATCGATCGTTGTTAAAGAAGTACCATCACTAAATGTTATTACTTGATAATTACTAGACAAATTACCTTTTTCAATCCAAATAGGATATTCAGGAGTAAATGTACCATTTTCATGATTATATACCATTAGTAAATCATCATATCTAATATTTTCTATGTTCTTATATTTGCCATTTGCAAGTAATATTTTTGTTCCTTTAGCAAGGCAAGCAGTTCTTGCTGCTGTTGCAGTAATAACTAAATCACCTGTCACCTGATTTATTGTTATAGTATATTTATCAGCATTCGTTGAATAATCTTTAAAAGTTTTACCATCTGACGTAACTGAAGGAACAGAATTATATTTATAGTTATTATCCGGTTTTAAAGTAGCTGTAAATGACTCACCCAAATTAGCCTCATTAGGTCCTGCAACACTAATATTTGTAACATTATATGTTATTGTTCTTTTCCATCTCATTTCTTTTGTAACAGATTTTCTTGCATTGGTTGTTGATGTTGAAGAAGATGAAACATAAGTTTCTCCTGAATTTTCAGCTTCGTCTATACCATAAACTACAGCATAATAATTTCCTTGTGCTTGATTTTTAAATCTATAGGTAGTATCTGAATTACCAGTGTTTCCGGTTGTAACAAGAGTTCCCGAATCATTATAAAGTAAAACAACATAATTAGTTACTGGAGACTCATTTTTATTATCTAAATTAGACCAAGTAACATCAATTGATCCAACTTCATATACGATATCAACTGATACTTCCCCTATTTGAGGAGGTGTTGTATCAACATAGCCACTTGTTGTATTTGTTTTTATTTTTATTTTTCCAAAATCTAATGTAATATCATTATAACTTAAACTAAAGTTTGTTTCATATTCTGTTTTGTAATATGTAACATCTGACTTTTTGGATAAATAAACAGTTATTTCTTCTTCAGTATGAGCTTTTATAGAAAGAGAACTTAAAGATTTTCCATTAATATCAGTTAGTTCAAATTTAGTATTATCTATGTTGAGATTATAATTGATTGCAGAATCTCCATTATTCATTACCTTAATTTTTACGGCTTCTTTAGTTTTATTAGTTAAATCAACACTATTTGTATATGAAAGTGCGGAAAACTTACCGGAATCTTCAAAATTAAAGTTCATTTTCAAATCATAATTACCTGTACTTGCACCGTTTCTATACTTATAAGTTAACGTATATGTTGTACTATCCCCAGGGAACAAATACTCACCGGAAGAAAGACCATCCGTGAGTTCATAATTAATAACATTTTTAGTTGATGTATCGCTATTATAAGTTTCTCCTGTATACTTTTGAATAGAATCCGTACCATTTGCAATAGTTACCTGATATGTTATATATGAATATTCATTAGAAGGAAAATTTATATTAGTATCCAAAGTAGTTCCATTTGTTATGGGAAGTTCATTTTGTGAACATCCGTTTATGTCAATTATTTTTACTTCTTCGATAAATAATTCTGGTATTTTTACAGCACTCGCACTACCCTTTATTTCAAGCGAGGCCTTTGAAGCTGCATAACCTATATTCAATAAAAATATAGTTAATATAAGAAAAATTGCCCACTTCTTACTATCACTATATTTTTTTCGTGCCTTTAAAAATTTATCTTTAACTTTCATGTTTGCATCCTTGCTCAATTACATTACTAATTGAATAATAATAGATGTACACTAGTCCAGAATTTGTTGGAACAACAAAGGCACTTCTTGTTTTTGTTTCATCCTGGCAAAATAATATAGGTGAATTACTTGAATTTCTTACCTCAAATAAATCCTCAAACTCTTCAACTAATACAATTTGGAATTTTTCATATTTTAACTCCGTTTTAATCTTAGATATATATTGACCATAATTATTAAAAATATTTTTTAGTTTTTTATTATATATAGTTAAAGTGCTTCTAGTTCTTTTTGAATATCTAATAGTTCCTACCAAAACACCTAAATCAATGAATAATAAAACTATGCCTAAAATAAGTAATTTATTATTTAATACTGATTCTTCTCTACATTTTAATAACTTGTTTGTAGAATTATTTAATTTATAATTCATGTCAATATTAACAGTGTTTGTTGTTAATGGGACGTTCATACTAATAACTGCGTTGTCTGCTAAAGAAGAATCAAATTCTTTACATTCCCCTTCAATTCCAACATACATACTTAAAGTGACATTACTTTTAACATTTGATAAGTTATATCTCTTAATAAACGTATTTACTATATTGTTATAGTAATTATAATCCAAATTAACAGTTTGATCTATTTCAAAAGCATGATTAACAGGATCCTTGAAATATTGTTTTTCAACTACTTTATCAACCTTTTTATATAATGGTTTATCATTAGTATCTAAAACCTGAACAGTTGCTTCTACGTAATAATAATATGAATAATCAATTTTCTCATCGATTGATAATTTGTAATTAAAATCTGCCTCCACATAATCAATTAGGCTTGCAATATATTGATTGTTTTTACCTAGGTATCTTCCAAAATAATCATTTTCTTTTAAATATACCTTATAATCTAAATCACTTTTTTCATCATAATGAATGTAGTAATTCTTCTCACTATTTATAGAGATAAAAATTATGCTTATAGCTGCAAGTAAAACAGCTATTACAACAAATATCAAAATAGCAATAGTTCTTGTTCTTTTTTTTGTTTCTTGCATAACTTTGCTTATTTGTTTTCTGTCCATAACTTTACCTCCTTTTTAAATTTTAATTACATTAATTAAATAAATTTCTTATCCATATAGATGGGTATCCGATATATTTTATCCTATAGTGAACTATCCCTTGAATATCCTTTTGATAAACATACCCATTATCTTCTACTTTATTTTTATCTCCTTTTGTTATATAAACGTATTCATCATTGAATAAGCCAACTTGTGTGATTCTATGGACTATATTTCTTTTGCCTCTTTTAAATATAATAATGTCACCTATTTCTAACTCCTGACCATTAAATTTTTCGAAAAAAGCAATATCTCCTTTGTTTAAAGTTCCAGTCATAGAACCACTTCCAATTGTTAAAATACCATATCTAAATTCGCAAGATATTAAACCTGCCATAATAATTACTAATATAAGTATAATTATTGATGAAATACTTATTTTAGGCTTTACCTTTAATGCTTCTTGAAACGTTACCCTATCATACATATAAGATAATATGAAGTAAAAAATAAGCGGAATCACAATTCTTGCAATTGCCCTAAATAAAATATACATATTAGGAACGATAGGCAACATGTAATAACATAACGTTGTTAATAATCTATAAACAAGTATTGGTTTATATCCATATTTAACTACCATATCATCAAATACAATATTACTTACCAAACTAGGAAAAAACGTTATTCCTAAAAATTCTAATACAGAATCCAAACTATTAAAATTCACATTTGAACCAAATAAAGTCACATCAAATAGTACAAACATAATAATGCTAAGTATTCTTATTAAAATATTTTTTTCGAATTTTACTGATATCATATATCTTAGTAATTCAATAACTACTAGTATTAATATAATAGGTAAAATAACGGTTAAAAAACGATTAAAACTCATACTAATAGCATTCTTAGAAAAACCTTCTAAAAAGCCAGTTAAAAGGTATAAAACCATTTGTACAATTCCAATAAGTAACATTGTAATAGTTACCTGAATTCTTGCATAAGTTTTGTCTTTTCTAAATTTGAAGAAGATAAAACTCAACAAAAATATAATTATAAATATGGGTAACAATTGTAATTTTGCACTAATATTTAGCACAAAAAGATTAAGGAGAAGAAATACTATTACAAATGCAAAGTATATATAAGCCGAATCTCTTCTTTTAGCCATAATATACCTCCTCCTTAACTAATTTCTGCCAAATATTATTCAGCTGCTGTACCGGTTGCTGTTACCTTGAATGATTTTGCTGTCTTTGCAGTTGTATCATCAGCAAATGCTTTAATTAGTGTAACTTTAACTGTTACAGTAGTTGTTTTACCAGGAGCAACACCATTTGCACCACCTGTTACTTCAACTTTATAATGATCTGCATCTTCGATAGCAGATGATACTTCTGCTGTAATGTTAGCATTTACATCAGCACTTTTGTTTATGATAGTATAAGTTGCTTCAGCATAATCATTAACGTTCTTTAATCCAGAAACAGTCATTGTAGCATCAGCATTACCATCAGTACCATAAGCGCCTGAAGCAACTACTGTAGCACCACTTGTTTTGGGTGTTATAGTAGCATCTGTTTTAAACTGAATATCAAAATCTGTTGCAACAGCGCTTGCAGTACCATTAATATTTACTGCATCTGTTGATGCTGCAAAACCAACACCAATAGCTACTACAAGTAGTATTACTAAAGCTATTAATCCTTTCTTTTTCTTTTGATTCACGTTATTCACCTCCTTTTGTATGAAATAATGAAGACATTTAATGCTTCTTTTAGATAACCACTAAACTACTTAGACCCGGCTATCTTACTATAAAAATATACCAAAAAATTCGACAAAAATCAATGTTTTTCTTGACGTAAATTAAAAAAAATCAAGTTTAAAAACTTGACTTTTTTAGATTTTTTTATCTGTTATAATAGCTCTGTCCTTTTGACGGAAATACTATTGCATTTCTTGGGTTAAATGAATGTCCTATAAAACCATTATTTCCATAATATGAATAATAGTCAGCATACCATCTACCATTTGCTAATCCTAAATGTAAGTGTGGTCCTGTTGAATTACCGGTATTTCCTGATTTTCCTATTACAGTATCTTTAGTAACTATTTGTCCAACCGATACATTAAACGCTGATAAGTGACAATAATAAGATGTATAATATCTGCCATTTATTAAATGGTGAATTATTATTTGGTTACCACCGCCGCTATTACTTCTTATTGTTTTTGCAACATAACCTGGTGCTACTGCATAAACGGTTGTTCCAATAGGCGTTGAAATATCAATTGCAGCATGTAAATTTGGCTTTCCATATAACGTTCTCCAACCATATTCACTTGATATTCTTCCAGAAGATGTTGGTCTATAAAAAGTTGTTCCTGAAGGTAAATAACTGCCGCCACTTCCTCCTGATGAACCATTATTTTTATGAGAATATTTCCTATTTAAACAAGATGTTTGAGTTTCGCTATCCTTACAACCTAATCCCTCAAGATATTTAATGGTGTTTTTCATCTCTTTGATAGACTCTTCCTGAGAATGTCCTTCATCATTTAAACTTGCTTTAGTCTCGTTTAACTTAGCTACTTGTGTATTAAGTTCAGATTGTAGCGAAGCAAGTTCATCTTTTTTACTAGCTAACTCGGTTTTTATTTTATCATTTTCCTTAATCATACTATTCATTTCTTCTACCACTTTTTTATTATAGTTAGAAATTTGTTCAGTAATAGATAAACGATAAATTAAATCCGTCAAACTTTCTGCACCCATTATGTACTCAAGCATTGATGAACCAGAAGATGAAACCTGATAATAACGCATCAAATCTTTTGTTTCATTATTCTTTTTATCTATGTCTTTTTCTAGTTGCTCACTTTCTTTAGTTTTCTTATCTATATCGCTATTAATTTTTTCCATTTGAGAATAAATTGAATTAATTCTACTATTGGTATTATCTATGTCTTTTTGGTTTTGAGCTTTCTTATTATTTGTATCTTCTAATTGTTTTTGAATTTTATTTAGTTCAGTTTTCCACTGTCCTAGTGTTTTTTCCTTTGCATTTACTGTTGTAATTGGTATTAAAAGTAATATAAATAGTAATAAACTATATCTTAATATTTTCTTCATTATATCTTTAAGTACTTCCTTACTGCTCTATAACTACCAAACATACCAACAACAACCCCTAATCCTAACAATATTAATGATACCCAGTATATAAATGGTTCTGCTGGAACTAATTTAACAAATGGTGAGAATAATTGTCCATTAAAATGTTTATATAGTGCTGAGTACCCATATAAAGTTGCTGCAATAGGTATTAATGCTCCTATAAATCCTAGACAAAATCCTTCAATTACAAATGGTTGCTTAATTGAGAAGTTAGATGCTCCAACAAGTCTCATTATTTCTATTTCTCTTTTTCTTGAGAAGATAGTTATTTTAATTGTGTTAGTAATTAAGAATAAGGTTACAAAAACTAATGCTATCATTGCAATTATCATTGCTTTTTCTAAAACTTTAAATACTTTAAGAAGGTTTTCTACCATTCCTTGTCCATATCTTACATCTTTAACTAATCCTAATTCTTTTACTTGCTCTGCGGTTTTTGATATTTTTTCAGTATCTTTAACTTTAACTAGTAACGTATCATATAAAGGATTAGTATTATCTGACCAACTATCTATAATTGCAGAAAGCGATTCAGAAGTATCTTTCATTTCATCTGCTATTTGTGTTTTAGTTTGATGTTCAACAGATTCCACGTTTTTATATGATTCTATGTTTTTCTTTAAATCTTCTATTTGTTCATTTGTTGCACTTGTATCGATAAATGTTACTATCGTAAAGTCTTCTTTAACTAACTTAGTCATATTTTCTACGTTGTATGATGCTATTAGCGCTATTCCTACTATTAGTAATGTAATTGTAATACAAGAGATAGATGCAATTGATAAGCTCAAGTTTCTTCCTACGCTTTTAAATCCATCCCTTATGTTTCTTCCAAGTATTCTAATTGCTTTCATAATGAGTATAACTTCCTTTCTCATAATCTTTTACAAGTTTTCCATTGTCTAATAAAACGACTCTTTTCTTCATCTTATTAACCATTTCTCTATCATGAGTAGCCATTACAACGGTAGTACCTAAATCGTTAATTTTTTCAATTACTTTCATAACTTCTAAACTTGTATCTGGATCTAGGTTACCTGTTGGTTCATCACAAATCAAAAGTTTTGGAGAGTTAACTATTGCACGCGCTATTGCAACACGTTGTTGTTCTCCTCCTGACAATTGGTTTGGATAACTCTTGGTTTTTGATTTTAAACCAACTAAATCAAGAGCCTTTAATACTTTTCTTTTTACCTCATTAGTTGGAAGACCATATATTTCAAGTGCAAAAGCTACGTTTTCATATACGGTTAGTTTTGGCAATAATTTATAATCTTGAAACACTATTCCAATTTTTCTTCTTAATTTATAAACCTTATTATTTTTTACTTTTGCAACGTTTATACCACCAACATAAATTTCTCCATTAGTTGGTCTTTCTTCACGATATAACATTTTTATAAGGGTAGATTTACCTGAACCTGATGCCCCTATTACAAATACGAACTCACCTTTTTTTATATCAAGGTTCATATCATACACAGCGTTTACACCATTTTTGTATGTTTTTTCAACATTTCTAAATTTAATAAATTCCATATTACTGCACCTTCCTTTAATTCTTTTTTTATTAGATAATACTTGTATTACCCGTATATATACCAGATGTTTGATATGCATCTGTTACTAATATTACTGCCTTTGGATCAATTTGTGTTACCCCACTTTTTAACTCAAAGTAATCACCAGTTGGAACAACACACATTATTATTTGATCTTTTTTATTTGTATAACCTCCTCTTGTTTCAATTAACGTTATACCTAAATTTAATTCATTTAATAAATAATCACACACTAAGTCATCTTCGTCCGTTGTAATATAAACAGCTTTGTTGCTAGATATTCCAATTACCACTTTATCAACCATAATATTAATTAAATATAATACTATTAATGCATAAAGTACTCTTGTCCATCCAAAGAAGAAGCCACCTGCTAAAACAATAAGTCCATCAGTCATTAGCATAGAAGTTCCAATTGAAACTTTAAAATATCTTGCTACTATTTGGTTTAATATATCAGTTCCACCAGTTGTAAATCCACTTTTAAATATAATACCAGATGCAGTACCTACGCACACACCGCCTACTATTGATATTAAAAGTAAATTATCGTTTGAAATATGAATATAATCTCCTATATTTGCCGTAAATTTAACAAATAGTGGAAATAAGACTGAACCTACAACCGAATCTAGGGTTTTTCTTTTTCCTAATAAAAGCAAACTTAAAATCAGGAAAAATACGTTTAAGATAAGTATCATAACAGAAGGATCTATTATCTTTTGGGTAATTATTGATATACCACTTGCACCACCAAATACTATGTTATTCTTAAAGAAGAATAAATTATATGCTGCTGCATAAATTGCGGTACCAATAATTAGAAATACATATCTTTTAAAGAGGTTTGCCTTTTCTATCATCGCTAATACTTTAGAATCTTTTTTACTTCTAATTTTTCTTATTAGTCTCATTTATTTTTTCTCCTTTTAAATTACTTTCTATAAATCCGTCTAAATTGCCATCTAATACCTTATTTACATTAGATGTTTCATAACCTGTTCTATGATCTTTTATCATTGAATATGGATGAAGTACGTAACTTCTTATTTGTGATCCAAATTCTATTCCACTATGGTCACTTTTCATTGAATCAATTTTTTCTTTTCTCATTTTTAGTTCTATTTGGTAAAGCTTACTTTTTAAAACTTTAAGTGCTGTTTCTTTATTTTTTATCTGACTTCGTTCGTTTTGACAAGTAACTACTATTCCAGTTGGTATATGAGTTACCCTAACAGCAGAATCAGTTGTATTTACTCCTTGTCCCCCGGCCCCACTACTTCTATATACGTCTATTCTAACGTCGGAATCTTTTATTTCTATATCTATATCGTCGTCAAATTCTGGTATAACATCAACTGCTGCAAAAGAAGTATGACGCCTGTTATTTGAGTCGAACGGAGATAATCTAACTAGCCTATGGACCCCTTTTTCGTTTTTTAAATACCCGTAAGCATATGCTCCTTTTACAATGTACACAATACTTTTTATTCCAGCTTCTTCGCCTTCTTGCTCATCTATTACTTCATATGAATAATTTTTTTTATCAAAATATTTTGTATACATTCTAGAAAGCATCATTGCCCAATCACAACTTTCCGTACCACCTGCCCCGGCGTGTATTTCAAAAATAGCGGCATTATTATCAAATTTTCCAGATAAATATGTAAGAGTTTCTTGCTTTTCTAACTCTATAGTAGAATCTTCATATAATTTTTCAAATTCTTCTTTTAAAGTAGAATCTAAGGTATTTTCATCAAACTCTTTAAACTGATTTAAAGTATCTATATTTTCTTTCAACTTAATAATAGGATTAATAATCTCATTTAATTCACTCATTTTTTTAGTTAGTTTTTCTGCATTCTTACTATCATCCCAAATATTTGGTTCTGATAATTTCTTATTTAATTTTTTTATCTCTTTTTGCTTTTCATCTACCTCAAAGAGACCTCCATAATTGATTAAACTTGCTATTTAATATTTCTATATCTTTATTTGTAATTTCCATATAATCACCTATTGTAATTATAACACATTTTTTTTCTTATTTAAATCCATTACAAAAAAAACATAATATTTTTTAACATTTTAAATTCTATTAAAATTTTTAAACCTTTAATACATAAAAAATATAAATAAATTATAACCAACGAAAATTTCTTTTAAAATATCTAGAATATGAAATTATATTTTTTTAAGAAAAATTATCATAATTAAATTTGACCATTATATTTATACAATTTTTTTGTTATTGGTGAATATTCTACTTTGGATAAATCTTTTTCTTTTTTATAAGAAATATACTTTGTTAGATACATACTTTGCACAAGCATTTGATAATCATCTAATATTTGGTCTTCAAATTTGGAATCAATAGTGATAATTCTACTATAATATTTTTTCAATTCTTCTAGCATGATTCTGTCAAATTCAGTATTTCTATTATAATAAATAGCTACATTATTATAATTAATAGCAAGTGTACTCCTACCGTGACAATAAGAATATTTATCATGAACTATTGGTATTCCAATTCCGGATTCAACCATAGTTGATTCTAAATATTTTGATGCCACACTTGTATCGTAACCACTAAATATTTCGTATATATCACTTTCTAAATCAAATTCAAATGATGATTCTTCTATACAATCTAATATCAAATTTTTTTGTCCATTTAAATAATAGTCCATCAATATGCTTACCGGAATTAATGTAGCACCAACAGAAATAAAACTATTTTCTTTTGGAATATTAGTATTATATTTTAAATAAGTTACATCACTATCATTAAAAGAGTTGTTGGATAATAGATATTTTTTTAACTGATTTTCAAAAGATAATTCAACTCCGTAATTATTTCCGCTGTAACTACATGATATAACATTTTTAAATGCTTTATTATTTTGATATAAGAAGTCTCTTGGCTCACTATTTATTGAAACTATACCGTTTTTAGCATTAATAACCTTTGCTCCAAATTCACTAACCACACTTGAGCCTCCAACACCACTAAATAATGTTGGACCACTTAATTTAGATAATTCTTTTCTAATAAATTTCAAATCAGTAGATTCTAATGAATCAATAACTCTTTCTTTTAAAATATCAAAATTAACTTGCATATTTTTTTGATAATATTTTTTGAATTGATTATAGTCTATTACTGGCACATTATCATCTTTTTCACCAATTTTACAACAGTAACAATCTCCGTTATCAAAAATTTCATAAAATTTTTCATTGTATTTTAGCAAATAACAAAATGTATTTTTAAATGTAATCCCATTTTTAAATCCATATTTATTAATTTGATCAAACAAAGTTGATATATAACCAATAAAAATAAGGTCTTTTTCGCTTAAAAATTCTCTACCGTTGTGCAGAAAATAGCAATCGTCAAATTCCCCGTATTGTTCAATAAAAATATTAATCCAATTAATATATTCATCATTTAATATCAGTTTTATAAATTTTTTATTTTCCATAATAATTCTCCTTTTAAGTTAACTATAACTTAAAAGGAGGCAATATTTCGTCTACTCATATTTTTCATCTAATAATTCACAATTTATTATTCTTTTCAATTCAAAATGTCTAATATCTTGTCTCATTTCACAAAATGCTGCGCAGTACCAACCATTTTGAAACAAAAACATTTCAGCAGGATATATAATTCTTTGATTTTCACCCTTACCATAAGAATAATACAATAATTTAACTTTTCTTTTTTCTTTTATGGCTCTTGTTAACAAATTGTATTTTTTTCCAGTTTCTTCTTTTAAATTTAACTCTTTTTCTTCTTGTTTGCTCCCTATATAAACCCCTTTTATTTTATCTTGAAGCATAATTAATTCTTCTTTTATCTTCTTATCTTTTTCTTTTAATATATATTTATCTAATAATTTTGCATCTTTTAATTTAAATTTTCTAATTGGCATACGAATCTGCTGATTTAATACATATCCTCCATATGGTCCCATAATTGTATCTACATAAATTCCTGCTTTTTCTAAATCTTCTTTATAAACTCTAATCATCCTTTCTGATACTTCAAGCTCATTAGAAAGTTCATTAATACTATATTTTTTTCCGTTTTGTAACAATTCTAGCATTGTTATAACATTAGATACTTTAGACATAAAACCACCTACATTCATTATATCATAAATTATAAAAAGACTAAGAATAAATCTTAGCCTCTTATTGCATCAGATAGTAATAAATATTAATTTTTAGATAATTTTTTATTGAAACATTGCAAGTTTTTATTCAACAACTTATCTAAGACAAAAGACATTCCTAAAATTACCTAAATATTGTAATCATAGAAAAACTCGCAAGCCATTTATTTATAAGGCTTTGCGAGCCTACTTTCCACAGCATTGTTTGTATTTTTTTCCTGAGCCACAAGGACACATGTCATTACGTCCTATTTTCTTACCCTTTTTAATAGTCTTTTTTACTCCTTGTTCTTTTGCTTCGTTAGTACTTCCCTTAACTTGCTTTGCTTGCAAATTTTGTCTTATTTCAGCTTTTAATAAATACAAAGTAGTATCTTTACAAATGTTATCTAACATTTTATCAAATAATTCAAATCCTTCTCTTATATAAGCTTGAAGAGGATCCTCATTAGCATAACCCCTTAATGAAACACCTTCTCTTAAGTGGTCCATAGTATTAATATGTTCCATCCAGTAGTTATCAATGACTTGTAAGCTTATGGCTTTTTCAAAGTCTTTTCTTATTTCATCAGGTAATTCTTTTATTTTTTCTTCATATTCTTTTAATACCTTGCTTTGTATAACATCAATTATGTCATTTATTTCCTTATTTAATATTTCAGATAATTTTAAGTTAGAATTATTAAGTAAGTTTTCATTTACATATTCAACTATTTCATTACAATCAGCTTCTAAAATTACACCATGCTCATTAGTGTGTCTTCTTACTAGTAATTCAATAAGCTCTTTCATTGTATTAATAACATAGTTGTGAACATCTTCATTGTCTAGTATTTCATTTCTCCTAGCATACATTATTTCACGATGTTTACCCATTACATCATCATATTGTAATAAATGTTTACGAGCATCAAAGTTGTTTCCTTCAACTCTTTTTTGTGCTGTTTCAACTGATCTTGTAATAGTTCTACTACGCATGTTTCTTTCACTATCTAAACCAGCCATTTCTAAGATAGACTTAAATCTATCAGTACCAAATCTTACCATTAATTCATCTTCAAATGATACGAAAAATTGGCTATAACCTGGATCTCCTTGACGACCTGAACGTCCTCTTAACTGGTTATCTATACGTCTTGACTCGTGTCTTTCAGTACCTATTACGCATAATCCGCCTAGCTCTTTAACACCTTCTCCAAGCTTGATATCAGTACCACGTCCTGCCATATTAGTTGCAATAGTAACAGAGCCCTTCTCACCTGCTTTTGCAATTATTTCTGCTTCTCTTGCATGGTTTTTAGCATTTAATATTTCATGCTTTATATGAGCTTTCTTTAGCATACTACTTAATAATTCATTGGTTTCAATTGCAATTGTACCAACTAATACTGGTTGTCCTTTTTCGTGTCTTCTTTTGATTTCAGCGATTATTGCCTTATATTTTTCTTCTTTTGTTGAATAAATTAAATCAGCTGCATCAACTCTTATTACTGGTAAGTTAGTTGGAATTTCAATTACATACATATTGTATATGTTTCTAAATTCTTCTTCCTCTGTTTTAGCAGTACCTGTCATACCAGATAACTTTTCATACATTCTAAAGTAATTTTGGAATGTAATGGTAGCAAGTGTCTTTGTTTCTTCTTCTATTTCTACGTTTTCTTTAGCTTCAATTGCTTGATGAAGCCCGTCAGAAAATGCTCTACCAGGCATAAGTCTTCCGGTAAATTGGTCAACAATTACAACCTTACCTTCTTGAACAACATAATCAACATCATTATGCATTGTATAGTTTGCTTTTAATGCTTGATTAACGTGGTGAACTAATGCAGAATGCTCAATATCATAAAGGTTTGCTATTCTAAAGTATTTTTCACCTTTTTCCGTTCCTTGGTCTGTTAATGTTATATCTTTTGTTTTTTCATCTATTGTATAATCTTCATTTTCTCTTAAAGTTTTAACAAATCTATCAGCATCCTTATAAAGATTAGCTGACTTCATAACACCACCAGATATTATAAGTGGAGTTCTAGCCTCATCAATTAATACAGAGTCAACCTCATCTATAATTGCAAAATGAAGTGGTCTTTGAACTCTATCCTCAGCGTTAACAACCATGTTATCTCTTAGGTAGTCAAAACCCAATTCGTTATTTGTTGAATATAAAATATCACAGTTATAAGCTTCTTTTTTCTCCTTAGATGACATTTCTCTTAAGTTAACAGCTACTGTTAATCCTAAAAATCTATATATTTGACCCATCCACTCGGCATCACGAGTTGCTAAATATTCGTTAACCGTTACTACGTGAACACCTTTTTCAGTTAATGCATTTAAGTATGCTGGCATAACGCAAGTTAAAGTTTTACCTTCACCAGTTTTCATTTCTGCAATATTACCAAAATGAATTGCAAGGGCTCCTAAAACCTGTACATAAAATGGCTTTTCCCCAATTACACGGTAAGCTGCTTCTCTAGCTACTGCAAAAGCATCTGGTAATATATCATCTACCGTTTCACCATCTTTTAATCTCTTTTTTAATTTATTAGTGCATCCTTGAAGTTGTTTATCGGTCATCTTTTTATATTTATCATCTAACTCAAATACTTCATCTGCAATTAATTTAAACTTCTTTAATTCTTTATATTCATGATCAAAAATTTTCTTTAAAAATCCTAACATATATTCAAATCATCTCCTTAAAAAATATTGTAACAAAAAAAAGAAAATAATTAAAGATTTTTAACTATTTTCCTTTAAGTTTATTATTAATTTGTTTCAATAATTCCGTAATTTCCATCTTTTCTTAGATATAGAACGCAAATATTATTAGTTTCAGCATTTTTAAATACAAAGAATGAATGTCCTAACATTTCCATTTGCATTATAGCTTCTTCTTCATCCATAGGTTTCATATCTACTTTCTTTCTTTTTAAAACCTTTGATTCATCTTCTTCAAACTTATCTTCTAAATCAATTTCAAAGTTTTGAATTACGTTTTTCTTGTTTTTAGAATTGATCTTCGTTTTATGTTTTCTTATTTGCCTTTCTAGCTTATCAACTGTTAAATCGATAGCTGCATACAAATCTGAATGTGCTTCTTCGCTTCTTAACGTATAATGCATAGCTGGTACTGTTATCTCAATTTTTTGTTCTTTTCCGCGAACCTTAATTACCACACTTGCAGTTATGTTATCAGCGTTTTCAAAGTACTTATCAAGTTTTCCAATCTTATCTTCTATATAAGATCTTATTGCTTCAGTTACTTCTACTTTTTCACCACGAATGTTGTACTTCATATTATCAATCCTCCTACACTTAAATTATATCACAATACAAAAACAAATGCTACTATCTAACAGTAGCATTTGATACTTCTTTGACATTGATAGCTTGTAATCCCTTTTCAGTTTCTAATAATTCATACTCTACCATTTGTCCTTCAGATAGTGATTTATAACCATCTTGTTTGATTGCAGAATAATGAACAAAGATATCTTCATCATGTTCGCCTTCGATAAAGCCGTATCCTTTTTCATTATTAAACCACTTTATCTTACCCAATCTCGTCATACGTACACCTCACTTCCCTTATTGCTTACAATACTAATATACCGCATGTAAACACCTGATTTCAACCATTTACGTTCATCAAATTTCGACAAATTTCGCAAACGACTATTTAATAATACAAAATTCTATAACAATATTATATTTTTATAGTCGAATGGTAAATTTTGCCAGTTAAAAGGTAATTCTCTGATTATTTTAGTTATTATTTAATCATCTTTAAATTACAATAAAGTAATTTAAAACTCATAAATTACTTTACATAAAATTATGAATTAAAATATAGTCGTAAATTAGAAAAACGAGGTGTAGTATGAAAAAACGTTTTCTAAATATAATTAGAAATTCAATAAAAAAACAATATCCTAACTATTCGGAAGATAAACTAGACGAAATTATGTACGGAGTAGAAGGAATATACTTAACAATAACTAAAATGATAATAATATTTATTTTTGCATTCATACTGGGAGTTGCTAAGGAGTTACTTTTACTACTAATATCATTCAATTTCGTTAGATTATTTGCATTTGGTATGCATGCTGATAAATCCTGGATATGCTTAGTATTTTCAAGTATATTGTTTCTAGGAGGAGCATTTCTTTCTAAATATATAGTGCTAGACAAAGTAGTTTTATATTTACTTTATTTAATAGTTTTTATATTAGTAGCAGCTTATGCACCAGCAGATACGGTAAAAAGGCCTTTGATCAAAAAGAAAAAAAGAATTAGATTTAAAATTCTTTCAGTAATAGTTGTAATAAGTTATTTCATAATAACATTATTAATAACAAATAATTTAATCATAAACGTTTTAATATTTGGACTTATTATTGAATGTATATTAATATCTCCACTTACTTATAAAGCATTTAAAATGCCTTATAAAAATTATAAGAATTATGGTTTAAACACTAAGTAATTAGTGATTAAATAATCTAGTAAAGGAGGATATAGTAATGAAAGCAGCAGTTATTTCAGTATTAACAGCATTAGGAGCAGCAGTTGCGGCAACAGCATCAGCAGGATGTCTTTTCGTATTTGTTGACGAACCTTCTATGCCAAAAGCAATGATAGAAAGATAATTTTTAAAAAGAAAAAATCAGGAAATCCTGATTTTTATTTTTTTATATATAAACTTGATACAAAATAGTTATCTTCTAAATTATGACTAATATCAAATACTTTATTCTCACTTATTATATCTTTAACTAATCTTAAACCATATCCATGGCCCTTACCTTTTGAAGTATAACCAGTGCCAACCTTTTCTATATCTATTTTACCTTTATAAGTATTATAAATTTTAAAGATTATATTTTTCTTATCTTTTATAACAGATATATTTATTTTCTTATGTTTACTTTTCTTACTAGCATCTATTGCGTTATCTAGTAAAACTCCTAATATTTTAGTTATATTTTTATAATCACTAGTGTTTAAAGATTTAAGGCTGGACTTTACTCCTTTTTCTACATTAATAGAATATTTTATTTTTTCGTCCTCCATAATAGATAATTTATAATATAAAAGTCCTTTAATACCACCATCAGGAAAATTATTAAGCTGACTAATTAAATAACTGCTACCTGCCTTATTTGAATCTTTTACTATTTCGTCTATATACTCAAATATTTTATCTGAATGCATCTGTGCATATCCTCTAATTACCATTAGTTGATTCTTAAATTCGTGATTGGCTTTTCCTTGTGCAGTAATAATTTTTTCATACTTTGTAACATAATTAAGCATTTGCTTATTTTCTTCTTTTAATTGCTCGTATTTTGATTCATTTTTTACTATTAACATTATAATTAAAACAACTAGAGCTACGAATAGTAAATATATATAGTAGTTAGATTTTAAAATTAATTCAAAGCCATTTTTTAGAACAACTAAATATAAAGCCACAATAAATATATAAAAGTATCTTATTAGTTTTTTGTTTTTATCAAATAATGCATTTATCTTTATTAATATATTTTTAACAAAAGGAAGGCTTACAATTATAATTGCTAAAATTGAAACTAAAATATTTGCAAATAAATTATAAGCATAATTATTAACAATCATCTTTGAGTCAACTCCACACTGAACAAATGATACTGTTACCATTATTTCTGAAATAGATAATAAAACTTCTGTATTAAATGAATATAGAATTACTTTCTTATCATTTATTTTTAATAAAAATTTCATGATAAGAGAAGAAATAACTAAAAACACCAAAAATCTATATTGATTTGGAACAATATAAAAACAAGTTAACCCATATATCCATATAAATATAAAATATATAAGTTTTGATTTTAAATTTATATTTTTTATTTGCTTAAATAATATAATTGTTGTAGCCAAACTTTGAAAAGAAGTTGCAACTATACTAACTAAAATTCTCTCTACACTCATAAGATCTTCCTCAATTTCTTTTTATAATTTCTAGATAAATAATCTATACTTGAATCATTATTTAAATAAATAATGTTGTTTTTAAAATCAACGCTTTCTATTTTATCAATATTAACAAAACAAGCTCTATGAGTCTGTACAAACCTAAAATCAAGCTTATCTGCAATACTAGAAAGCGTCTCCCTTATTGCATATTCGCTTTCGATGGTAACAATTACAGTTTTTTCTGTTGCATTATCACGGTATACATACAATATATTATTTAACTTTACGTGATGATGTTCATTATGTTGTTTAAAACTAAGTACCTTTTGAGTATTAATCTTATTAACAAACATTTTGATGTTTTCTTTTAAACGTTCTTCGTAATTATCAAACTTTGATACAAAATCTAGGATTAATAGTTTTTGCTTTAATATGCTTAACTCTAATTCATCGTGTGATGTTAGTATCATAATAATGCTATCCCAGTCTACTTTTCTAATCTCTTTTGCTATCTCAAGTCCTGATTTACCAGGCATTTCTAAATCCAATATATAAATTTTAAAATCTTTTGGTTCGTTTATTAGATTTTTAAGTTTCATATTATACTTATCAAAAGAGTGAATTTCATAATCAAAGTCATATGGCATAACAATCTTAGAAATAATTGCTTCATTAAGTTTTCTAATATGCTCATTGTCATCGCAAAGTATAAAGTTTACCATCTAACACTCACCCGATTGTAATTATATCACTTATATTTTTAGTTGTAAATTAATGGTAATAAAAAAATTATACATTTAAAAAAGAAATTCAAATCATGAATTTCTTTTATATGAGGTTATCTAGTATAATTCCGGTCCCTTCTGCAACACAAGTTAAAGGGCTTTCTGCAACCTTAGTTGGTACTTTTATTTCCTTTTCAATTAATTTATCCAAGCCATCTAATAAGGCTCCACCACCGGTTAAAACAATTCCTTTATCTATTATGTCTGCGGCAAGTTCAGGTTCAATTTTCTCTAATACTAGTTTGGCAGTACGCACTATCATTTCAGTACTATCTTTTATAGCTTCTTTAATTTCATTTGAAGTTACCGTTATTGTCTTTGGAAGACCAGTTAATAAATCTCGCCCTCTTACTTCCATCTTTTTTTCCTTTTCTTTAGATGATACTGTTCCTATTTTTATTTTCACTTGTTCTGCGGTTACTTCACCAATTAATAACTTATATTTGTTTTTGATATATTTAATTATATCTGTATCAAACGTATTACCAGCAAGTTTTATAGATTCACTATAAACAATACCATTTAAAGATAAAACTGCTATATCAGTTGTCCCTCCACCAATATCTATTACCATATTACCAGTTGGCATATCAATTGAAAGACCTGCACCTATAGCTGCTACTTTAGGTTCTTCTTCTACATATACCTTTTTTGCTCCAGTTCTTTCAGCAACTTCTTTTATTGCGTTTTTTTCAACTTGAGTTATGTTAGATGGACAACATATAAGAATCCTTGGTTTTGAAAAAATAGTCTTTCCTTTTATCTTTTTAATGAAGTAATCAAGCATTATTTCCGTTTTATCAAAATCAGCGATTACCCCATCTTTTAAAGGCTTAACTGCGATAACACTTCCGGGAGTTCTTCCGAGCATTTCATGAGCTTTTTTGCCTATTGCTAAAACTTTTCCAGTATCTTTATCCATTGCAACAACACTTGGTTCTGATAGAACTATACCCTCACCTTTAACGTATATCAAAATATTGGCCGTACCTAAATCAATTCCTACATCTTTGTTTTTCATTTTATTCCTTAGCATATTTTAGCTTAGTTGAAACACCACCTCTTATATGCTTTATTAAAAAGTGATAATTTAAAATATCACTTACTTTTGCATATAATGATTTATCAATTTTCTTTAATTTATTATGTAAATCATCATGGATGGTACTTTTACTTTTGTTAAAGTATTTAGCTGTTTGTCTAATTGTATTTTTTGTATTAATTATATAATTTGCTTCATTAATTACTCTGCTTTTTATGTCCAAGTAATCATCTCCTTTATAAATTATATAATTATTTAAAACACAATATTAATTGATTTCTAAATCTTTTATAGATTTATCAAAATATTTTTCTGGATTGATTACTGAGCCATTTTTGTAAATTTCAAAATGTAAGCCATTTGCTATATCATTATTTAAAGTGCAGTTACCACTTTTACCAATTATTTGACCTTGAGATACTGTATCACCTTTTTTAACAGCAACTTCTCCTAGTGACTGATAAAGTACGATTAACTCCGTTGAGTTTCTTATTTCAACCGTCTTGCCAAGTAATGTATCATCAGATACGTTAGTTACCGTGCCTGATATACTTGCTAGAACATCAAACGTTTCATCTGCTTTATATGTTACACCAGAGTTTTGCATATATATTCCCTCATGATATATAATTGCGTTTTTTTGTTCTTCTTCTGATGCATCTTGTTCATAAAAAGCTTTATAAACACTTACCTTTTCACTTGAGTATGGTCTTTTTATTTTTTCATCTTGGTTTACTACTGGATAATAGTTATCAAATATGTAGTCATTTACGTAAGTAAAATCATCATTTTGTTTTGATACCGTCTTTGTTTTATTATTGATTAACGTACTTATTCCAATAGAACATACTAGTAAAACAACTAATAATAAGGATATTTTTACAAATGGTTTTAGTTTTCTTTTTTTCATTATTATCACCTCTCATTTTAAGTTTTTACCAAATGAGAGAAATTATACATTAATTTATTTTTTTTATTTCACAATTTTTATAATAATGAGTTAATATTTCTTTATAATTAGATCCTTCTTTTGCCATTCCGTTAGCGCCGTATTGACTCATTCCAACACCATGTCCATATCCGTTTACATCAAATATAACTTTATCGTCTGTTATTTTTATTTTAAAACTAGTTGATTTTAAACCAAATATACTTCTTATTTTAGTTCCTAAAAAAGTTTTACCATTTACTTTTATACTTTTTACCCTGTTTGATTCTGTCCTTTTTATATCGGTTATATCTATATTATCTTTATCACTGAATCCTAAATTAAATAAAAATTCGCTTTTTGAAACTTCCTTTGTACTTGAAAATGCAGGGGATTCTGTCTCGTCCCACTTTGATGAAACACTTACTAAATATGGCTTATCACTAGAAAATACGTCTTTACTATTTTCTGTATAGCCATTACTTGTTGAAAAAAACACGGCATCTATTAAATTATTGTTATATAAAATTACTTCCCCTTTAGTAGAATTTACTGCTTCTTTAATTTTTTTTAAATAAGCATCATAATTATTTTGCCACTTTTCTTTCATTTCATCATAATTTATATATACCTGATTACTAACTGAGTCTAAAACATCATAGTCTTCTTTTTTTACTTCTGTTTTTTTTAGTGCATAAGTTCTTGATGCAACTGCCTGAGACTTTAGTGCCTCAATATTAAATGAAGCAGGCATTTCGCCCGCTACTACACCAGTTACATATTCTTCAAGTGGAACTTCAACTACTTCATTTGTCTTTGTTCTTTTTACTCTTACCTTCTTATTACTTATACTACCATACTTTATTTTATAAATTATCTTTTCTTTATCATTTATACCTACTATTAAAAGAGGTATTAAAATAATAATCAAAGTAAAAAGAATTATCTTTTTGAACATTTTTCCTCCTTAATAAAGGCTTGCAATAGTATTTGAAATATCAACAAAAAAGTTAACCAGTAAATAAGATAAACAAAGTGATATTGCTATATAAAATGAATGTATTTGCATAATACTATTCTTCTTAAAAATCTTATCTAAATTAGTAGATGTTATTATCCATATACTAAACGGAATAAAAATGCAATATAAAACTAGTTTAATATTCATTTGTTTCCTCGTATTTTGTTATTTGATCAACTCTAGACTTATAAGCTGGATCACTTAAATTTTCTTTAGCATTTAAAAATGCATCTACTATTTTAGTATTATTTTCAAAATCACTTTCACCTGATATTGCAATTATATTTACAAAGTCATTTTCTTTAGCGTGAATTGCTTCTTTTACGGTATTAATCTTTCCGCATCTAACACCTTTTACCTTGTTACACGCAACTGATATACCAACTGCACTACCACATATTGCAATGCCATATTCAACTGTTTTATTTGAAACATTTTCACCTAAAATAAAACCATACTTTGTATAATCAGTTCTATCCTTGCTATATGTTCCATAATCAATTACATCATAACCCTTTTCTATTAAATATTTTGTCATTTTTTCTTTGGTTTCAAATCCTCTATGATCACTTGCTATACCTATTTTCATAAATATATCCCTCCATAACTATAATTATACCAAAAAAAGGTTACTATAATAACCTTATTTGTTTAATTTTACTATTAGTTGATACATCGTTTCAAAATCAAATTCTTCCAACTCTATATCTGCTCCATTATTCTTTAGCTCTTCTATTAAATCTTTTATTCTTTGAACATTTTTTGAGACAGAACCAAGTAACTGTTCATTGGTATTTTGACTTTCATTAATATCAATAGACTCATCAGTATTAGATTCTTTGCTTTCTAATGCAGCATGATCTGACTTTTCATTTCCTTCATTATCAATATCCATTATTTCTAACATATCAGGTTCAGTATAACTTTCATCTAATCCAAGATCAGTTAATTTTGTATCATTATTTTCGTCGTTTTCTTCTTTAATTTCGGCATCTAAATCTTCTTTTTTATCCTCTTTTTCAGGTTCTTTTGAAGTTTCATTACTATTTTGTAATTTCTCTTTTGTTTCTTCTAAATTAGTATTTACGTTATTTTCAGGTAAATTATATGAACCGTGATTTTCTTCTTGTGGCATGTTATATGACTGAGTTTCATTATAACCACTTAAATTATTTTCTAAATTTGATCCTTCACTTGCACCGTTTACTGGATTATAATTTGGTATGTTATTAGATACATTTTGATTAAAATTGTTTTCAAAATTATTATTTGGCGTTGGACTTTCAGAATTAAATCCTTGGTTCATATTAGGTGTTATATTATTATATGGATTATTTATGTTTGGTGCTTGGTATCCATTATTTACTTGATCTACATTAAAACTATTATTGTAAGAATCATTAGCGTTCATATTCATATTTTGATTTGGCATCTCATAGTTAGATGAAGGATTTACATTATTAAACGTTGGTGCTTGATATACCTGATTCATTTGGGATTCCATATTATTTATGTTTAAACTTCCGTTTTCATAAGCATCCAATTTGTCAGTATTAGCGTTAGGTAACGTATCTGGCATTATGTTCATTGGTCCTAAAACATCCATTGTTGGAGCTTGCGCTACTGTTGCTTCATTTAAATTTTTTATTTCACCAAGTTCTGGTGGTATATCATTTGTTTGTGTCTGAAAAGATGGCATAGCGTTATAATCTATCCCAGGCATTTGATATCCGTTTTGGTTTTGCATAGGATAACCATTATTTAAAGTATTAACATTATTAAATATAGGAGCCTGATTTATAGGACCACTATTTAAATTATTATTAATGTTGTTATCAAACACCGGTTGTTGATACCCATTATTTTGCTGCCAAGGTTGCTTAAAAGAGCCCGGCGCGCTTGTAAATCCACCATTCATGTTTTGATTATTTCCAAAATTGTTGTTTCCATTGTTAAAATTTTGATTGTTATTCATATCATTATTAAACATATTGCCATCCCCTATCTTTAATATAATAATATAATAAAAAAGCCCTTATTACAATGGCTTTTTCTTAATTTCACTAAATTTTCTTGGATATTTAACACTTGTTTTATTAATTTTTTCTATAATTATTAAAGTTCTTTCTCCCGCATCCTTTGGTAGTTTAAATAAAATGGTATCTCTTAACACTCCTCCTAGCGTTTTTATAGCGTTTTGTGATGATTTTATCTCACCTTTTGCATCTGCTTTCATTGGAATAAACAATCCTTTCTCACAAACTAAAGGAATGCACATTTCTGATAAAACAGGAAGGGATGCTACCGCACGAGAAGTTACTATATCAAAAGATTCTCTACTTGTTTTTGCATAGTCTTCTATCCTTTCATGAATAGCATTAATACCTTTTAAATTTAACTTTTCTATAACACTTTTTAAGAATATAATTCTTTTATTTAAAGAGTCAACTAGTGTTACTTTAAGATTTGGAAATACTATTTTTAAAACTAAGCCGGGAAATCCCGCTCCCGTTCCTACGTCAAGAAGAGTCTGGTTATTTAATTTAACTGCCTTAATTAGAGTTAAACTATCATAAAAATGTTTTAAATATACTTCTTCTTCACCAGTTATTCTAGTTAAATTTGTATGACTATTATAATCTATTAACATTTCATAATAAGTATTTAAACTCTTAAGTATTTTATCATCTACACTTATACCTAACTTTTCTACTTCTTTTACAAATTCTTCTTTATTCATTATAAAACCTCTTTAAATAAACCATTAAAATTGCTATATCTGATGGATTAACACCACTAATACGTGTTGCCTGATCAATGGTTCTTGGTCTTATTTTTTCAAGTTTTTGCCTTGCTTCAGTAGCTAAATTATCAACTTTTTCATAATCTATATCTTCTGGTATCTGTTTTTTACCTAACTTAATCATTTTTTCTGCTTCTTTTTTTGCTTTAATAATATAACCTTCATATTTATGATTAATTTCCACTTGCTCTAATGCTTCTTTACTATATTTTTTATTTAATTTATCTACATAATCTATTATTTTAACTTCCGGTCTTTTTAAATATTCTGATAAGTTGCATTTTTCCTTAGGAAAAGTAATCTTTTTAATATCCTCTTCTATTTCTTTTATTTCTTCTATTTTATTTAATAATTTATTATGTCTTTCTTCACTTAATAAACCTATTTTATAAGCTTTTTCACTTAATCTTAAATCGGCATTATCACTTCTTAGTAAAAGTCTAAATTCTGCACGAGAAGTAAGTAATCTATATGGTTCTATAGTTCCTTTTGTTACTAAATCATCTATTAAAACACCAATATAAGCATCACTTCTAGAAAGGATTAGAGGTTCTTTATTATCTAATTTTAAACTAGCATTAATACCCGCTACTATACCTTGACCTGCGGCCTCTTCATACCCCGAGGTACCATTTATTTGACCTGCAGTAAATAAGTTTTCCACCACCTTTGTCTCTAAAGATGGTTTTAATTGAAGTGGATCTATCGCATCATATTCTATTGCATAAGCATATCTTAATATTTTAGCGTGTTCTAATCCCTTTAAAGAGTGAACCATATCTTCTTGAACGTCATGCGGCATAGAAGTTGAAAAACCTTGTAAATATATATCATCATAATACATGCTTTCTGGTTCCAAAAATAATTGATGTCTTTCTTTATCTTTAAAACGAACCACCTTATCTTCTATTGAAGGACAGTACCTAGGCCCTGTTCCTAATTTTTTATAAAAACCACCATACATAGCGGATTTATTTAAGTTATCCATAATTATTTTATGAGTTTTTAAGTTAGTATAAGTTAAATAGCAAGGTACCTGGTTTTTATAATCATAATATGCTATATCATCAAATGAAAAAGTTAGCTTACAGTCGTCTCCGTCTTCTCTTTTAAGTACACTAAAATCAATTGAAGATCTTTCTATACGAGGTGGTGTTCCCGTTTTTAACCTAAGTAGTTTAAAACCTAATTTTTCTAAATTGTCACTTAAAAAATTAGCTCTTTTTTCGCCATGTGGGCCTTCTTTAGTTCTTTTATCTCCTACTAATATATCGGCTTTTAAATAAGTACCAGTAGTTAATATACAAGCTTTACAATAAATTGTTTCTCCATCTTCAGTTGTTATACCAACAATTTTGTTATTTTCTACTAAAAGGTCAGATACTATTGCTTCTTTAATAGTTAAATTTTCTGTATTTCTTAATGTTTTTAACATTTCTTTTTTGTAAGTTACTTTATCAGCCTGACTTCTTAAACTTCTAACAGCAGGTCCCTTAGAGCGATTAAGCATCTTCATTTGAAGAAGAGTTTTATCTGCATTACGTCCCATTTCACCACCTAATGCATCAATTTCCCTTACAACAATACCTTTAGCTGAACCTCCTATAGAAGGATTACAAGGCATATCTGCTATATTATCAATATTAATTGTTATAAGAAGCGTATTTTTTTTCATTCTGGCACACGCAAGTGCTGCTTCACATCCAGCGTGTCCTGCTCCAACAACTATAACATCATATTTCATACTTTCACCTGCTTTTCTTTTGGTATTATACAATAATATGATAAAAAAGTTAATTAGTTATTAAAATTTTATATAACTTTTTCTAAATCATAACTAATTAAATAAACTCCCTCATCATTTACGTATTCAAATATAAAATTATCATTCTTTTTAGATATAATTAATCCTATACTTTTGTTATGATACTTCTTTTTTATGGTGTTATCTATTATTTTTCTATATAACTGAACCTGGCTTACATCTTTATAATTAGTACTATTAAGCTTTAGTTCTACCGGAATATAACAATTTAAATTAATGTTAAATAAAAGTATATCCACATAAAAATGTTTTCCATAATAATCTAATTTATACTCACTTCCAGCATACAGAAATCCTGAACCTAATTGTAAGAAAAAATCCCTTAATTCATCTAATATGTATTTTTTTAGTACTTTTTCACTTATGTTTTCATTTTTAGGTAATTTTATTATAATTGGGTCTAAAAGCATATCTTTTAAACTATAACTAGCTTCATTTTTAAAATTTATAATCTTGATGTTATTTTTATCAGCGTAAGATAGTCTATCATAAGCCTTTTCTTTTATAAGTTTTGCAAGTTCTCTTTTAGATAAATTATTTAAAATACACTGATTTATGTAATAATTTCTTTCATTTTCATTTTTAATTGGAAATAGTAATGTCCAATTAGTCCAAGTTAATCGGTCAACCAGTGGCTGACCTTTTTGTATTATATAGAATTTCCTCATGTTTTTTAAGTTAGTGATAGAGTATCCTTTGCCATAATCTTTCATTAATTTTTTCGACCACTTTTTTATTAACATATCACCATACCTAGTTTTCTTTTCTCCGCCTTGTGCTTCTACTAATAACTTGCCTATTTCATAATAAGTTTTTAACTTATCACTATTATAACTAAGCCTTCTTACCCCATCTTTTACTTCCTTTTTTTCTATCAAATCTTTTATTTCTTCGTAATAATTCATAATAAGCTCCTCCTCAAATTCATCTATTATATATATGTAATTTGAAAAAAAGCTCATATTATGTCACATATAATAAAAACTTGGATAAATCCAAGTTCTTAAAATGTATCTACTTTCCTAAACAAAATCTACTAAACAAATTATCAATTAATTCTTCCGTGTAATTAGCTCCTATTATATCTCCTAATTTTTCCCATACCAATTTTAAATCTATTTCAATCATATCTATTTCTCTTTCTTCTTTAATACCTTGTTCTACGTCCTCTAATGATTTAATAGCAGACTTTAATAAAGATATTTGTCTTACATTAGTAAAAAATGTTAAGTTTTTGCTCATAAATGTTCCAACGTTAAATAATTCTTTTATTGCATCTTTTATATCTTCTATTCCCTCGTTATTTTTAGCACTTATTTTTATAACATCATCCATATAAGAATTATTTAGCTTTAAATCTATTTTATTCATTATTATAATTCTTTTTTTATCTTTAGTTTTTTCTAGCAAATACTTATCTTCCTCACTTAAAGGGCAACTAGCATCCAAAATAAGTAATACTAACTCTGCTTCATCTATTAAGTTTAAACTCTTTTCAATACCTATTTTTTCAACTATATCATCTGATTTTCTAACACCTGCTGTATCTATTAAATTAAGTTTTACACCACCTACTAAAATACTTCCTTCTACTATATCACGTGTTGTACCTTTTACATCTGTTACAATGGCTTTTTCTTCTTCTAATAAAGCATTTAAAAGACTTGATTTACCTACGTTTGGTTTTCCTAATATAACCGTTTTAATACCATCTTTTAATATTTTTCCATCCTCTGATAATTTTAATGTCTTTAATAATTTTTCTTTTATTTCTCTTACTTTTTCTCTTATTTTGTTTATTGTTACTACTTCTATATCTTCATATTCTGGATAATCTATATTTACTTCTATATTAGATATTAAACTTATTATATCTTCTCTTGTATCTGTTATTAACCTAGAAACATTACCGGATAACTCATTAATAGCCATTTTTCTAGTTAGTTCTGTTTCAGAATTTATTAAGTCCATAACTCCTTCTGATTCGGTCAAATCTATTCTACCATTTAAAAATGCTCTTTTAGTAAATTCACCAGGTTCTGCTAATCTGCAACCTTCAAGAAGTAATATTTCCATTATTTTATTAACAACTGCAATTGATCCATGAGTGTTTATTTCTATTACATCTTCTTTTGTATACGTTTTAGGTGCTTTCATAATTGATAATAATACCTCATCTATAATTTCACCATTATATACTATATGACCATAATTTATCGTATGACTTGATGCTTTTTCTAAATCTTTACCATCAAATAAAGGATTAATTATTTTTATAGCATCATCTCCTGATACTCTAATAATAGATATTGCACCTTCTCCAAGTGCTGTTGATATTGCAACTATTGTATCATTCACTTTAAATCACATCCCTTTGTTAGAAGTATTATAACATATTAAAAAATAAAAAGAAGAAATATTTCTATTTCTCCACAGGTTTAATTACAACACATCTATTTGGTTCTTCACCAGTACTTTCTGTTGTAACTCCTTTAAAATTAGATAATCTGTTATGAACTAATCTTCTTTCATATGAGTTCATCCTATCCATTTTAACTTCTATATTAGTTTTTACAACGTCTTTAGCTAATTTAACTGCTAAACGTTCAATGTTCTTTTCTTGTTTTTCTTTATAATCATTAGCATCTAAAATAACGTTTACTCTAGTTCCTAACTTACTTTGAATTGATTGTCTTAATAAATCTTGAAGTGAAGACATTGTCCTACCATTTTTTCCGATTAAAATAGAACTGTTATCCGACATCATATTAACTTTTATATAATTTGGTCTTTTTTGTGTTTCAAACTCAACACTTATTCCCATAAGACTAGTTATTTCTTTTAAGTAAGATTTTATATATTCTACTACATCATCTTTTAAAACAACTGTTAATTCATATTTTTTAGACTTAAATAAACCAGTTTTAGCTTCTTCTTTAATGCTTGTATATACTTCATCAGTTGATGCATTAAGTTCGTTTAAAGCCTTGTTTAATAATTCTTCACTATTTTTTCCTTCATATTTATGACTTTTTAATTTTTGCACTATTACCACTCCTTGCTACTAGTAAATTTTGAATAACCGTAAATAAACTTGAAGTTATCCAGTATAAACCAATTGCTGTTGATAGTTGGAATGAACTAATAGTTATTACAACTACCATCATATTCATCATCATTTTTGTAGAACCTGCAGCTGGATTTGAATTATCAGTAGCTTGTGTTCCGTTTAGTTTTAATGAGAAGAAAGTTACGATAAATACGATTACTGGAATTATCAAATACCAGAAGTTTCCTTTAGATAAAGCAAACCAAGGGGTTGTTCCAAGTTGTAATCCTAAGAATTTACCTTCAAATATCGCTGGAGTTCTGTTTATGGCTTCTAAGAAAGCTATAAATAATGGTAACTGAATAATTGCAATTAAGCATCCTGAGAATAATGATATATTATATTTTTTATAAATTGCCATCATTTCTTGTGACTTAGCCATCATAGCTTGTTGATCATCCATTTTGTTAGCATATTTCTTTTCTAGCCTTTGTAATTCTGGTTGTGCCTTTTTTAAATTTTCAGATTGCATTGCACTTTTATTTGTTACTGGATATAAAATTAATCTAATAGCAAATCCTGCAAGTATTACAGCAAAACCAAAGTTTTTAACCAAATATCCTAATTTTAATATTAACCAAGCAAGAGGTTTTATAAAAATGTTATCCCATAATCCTTCACTTGCTTTTACCTTTGGTACGAAGTTTTTACAATCTACTAACTTATCAGTATTAACTTTATTATCTTTATAAACCTTTATAAGTTCTTTTTCAGTTGGCTTACAAATTATATTTTCCGTTAAAGACTGACCAGTTGCATTCTTTCCTTTTATATATCTTACTACAGTTTTAGTTTTTTTACCTTTATCATTTGTTTTTTCAACAACTAATTGTTTAGTACAACCAGTTAATAAAAAAACTAGTAAAAAAACTATCAATATCTTCCCTATTTTCTTTAGTTTTTTCATCTAGCTATTTTCTCCTATCTATCAAATTTTTTTAAAACACTAATTAAATCTTCCTTTAATTCTAAATACTGGGCGCTTACCGCACTTTTCTTTAATACAATTATATAATCTTTATTAGCAAAATGCAACTTAGATTTATCAATTATATCCTTTACTCTTCTTTTTATTAAATTCCTTGTAACTGCGTTTCCCAACTTTTTTGAAACACATATTCCAAATCTATAATTTTCTGCTTCATTATCCTTAATATATATATAAGCATATTTAGAGTATATTTGATTTCTTAATTTAAATGCTTTATCAAAATCTTTTTTTTCCTTAACTATGTTTATTTTTTTCATAAATGCACCTCTAATAACAAAAAACCACTTACCTAAATAAGTGGAATTATGCTGATAATTTTTTACGTCCTTTTGCTCTTCTTTTATTAATAACATTAGTTCCAGCTAATTTTCTTGCAAAAAAACCGTGATTTTTCTTTCTCTTATGGTTATTTGGTTGAAAAGGTCTTTTCATCTTTACACCTCCAATTTCTCTTTTTCGTCTTTTTCTTTTTAAACACGACTATTATAAGTGTTATTTTACCAATTGTCAACCTTTTTAATGTACAGAAATAATATTAAAATAAAGTTGTTTATAATGTTTAAAATTAGTAACTTGGTTAAAATTTAGTTTAAATACCCTATTTTCTTGTCAAGTCTTTTTCCACATTTTCTAAAATTTATAATTTTAAGTGTAAAATAGTTAATCACATACTTTTCCACAAGTATGTACCATTTTTCCTTATAAAATATAAGAATTTCATTAATTATTAACAGGCTGTGGAAAACTTTGAAATGTTTATAATTTTAAAGTGTATAATTTTTTTGTGGAAAGGTGGATTTTGTCGTTTTTTGTTGAAATATGGTGGTTTTGCCTGTGGATAACTATTGTGGAAAAGTATTCTTACATCATTATACATTGTTTTTCCACAGTTTTTTTGGTAAAATATATGTAAACAACCGAGGTTTTATACACTATTTTTTATGTGTATTAGTTAATTAGTTGATGGGGGAAAGGAGGTTATTATGAACATAGATAATCTATGGGATAATTTCCTAGAGCAAATTAAACCAAAGATATCTTCATTATCATATGATACTTGGTTTAAAAACACGAAGCTTGTATCACTTGATAATAATGTAGCTAAAATACTTGTTGATTCGCCGCTACAAAAGAAAAGCTTGCAAGAAACTTGGTACCAAACTATATCTGATGTATTTAGTGAAATAACAAATACTAGCTTTGACTTTGAATTCGTATTCGAAGATGAAGTAAAAACAAATACCAGTATTCCTGTGGAAAACATAGGAGTCCCACTTAATACACCCGAAAAATCAAATCTTAATTCTAAATATACATTTGATTCGTTTATAGTAGGGGATAGTAATAAGTTTGCTTATATGGCAGCAGTATCAGTTGCAGAAAATCCTGGTAAAACATATAATCCACTGTTTTTATACGGAAATAGTGGACTTGGTAAGACACACCTTATGCATGCGATAGGAAACTATATAATTGAAAACTCTAATAAGAAAGTACTATACGTAACAAGTGAACAATTTATATCAGATTTTCTTAACTTAAATAAAAAAGACGAAACAGGTACTAATTTCAGCTACATAGATAGCTTTAAAGATAAGTATAGGGGAATAGATGTCCTAATAATTGATGATATTCAGTTCCTTGGAGGGGCTACCCAAACACAGCAAGAGTTCTTTAATACCTTTAATAACTTATATGATGATAATAAACAAATAATTATTTCATCAGATAGGTCTCCAGATGACTTAAAGAAACTAGAGGATAGGTTAAGAACAAGGTTTAACTGGGGATTAAGTGTTAATATTTATCCACCGGAATACGAAATGCGTGTTGAAATTTTGCACAAGAAAATAATTGGACAAAATATGTCCGGTACTATTAGTGATGACGTTATAGCATACATTGCTAATAACTGTGACTCAGACGTAAGGCAATTAGAAGGAGCATTAACTAGGGTAATAGCATATGCAACTATGTTTAATACAAGTGAAATTAACCTAAATCTTGCAATTGATGCTTTAAAAGATTATTTATCTAAGTCATCATTCGTTAAAAATAATATTCAAAAAATACAGCAAGTAGTTGCAGAATATTATAATATAACGGTTGAAGACTTAAAATCAAAGAAGAGAAAAGCTGATATTGCATTTCCAAGACAAGTTGCAATTTATCTTTGTAGAACCTTAACTGATGAGTCTTTTCCTAAAATAGGAATACAATTTGGTGGAAGAGATCATTCAACGGTTATGCATTCTGTAGATAAAATTGATAATGAATTAAAAACTAATCCACAGTTTAAAGATATTATCGATGCTTTAAAAAGTAAAATAAAATAGACTTGTGGAATAGTGGTTAATTTTCCCACTTTGGATGTGGATTAAAAACACTTAGTTTTCCTTTAAAAATAAAGAAATTTTAAGTTTTCCACATTATCCACAGTAATAATAAAAATACTATTAATAATAAGGAGAAATATAATATGAAATTTAGTATAAAAAAAGAAGTTTTACTTCATAGTTTAAATTCTGTAAGTAAAGCTTTATCTAGTAAAAACTTAATTCCAGTATTATCTGGTATAAAATTTAATTTAACAAATGAAGGTTTATTTTTAAGTGCTAGTGATAATGATATTAGTATTGAATCATTTATAGATAAAAGTAAATTAGAAGAAATAAATGAAGTAGGTACTACAGTTATTCAAGGTAAATATATATTAGAAATAATAAGAAAATTAGAAGGTAGAATAGTTAATATTGAGCTTTTAGATAACATAAAAGTGTTAATTTCCTGTGGAAACTCTGAATTTAACTTAAATTCAATGGATGCAGCAGAATTTCCTAATTTAAATATGGAAGAGAAGAAAGAACCTATTATTATAAAAAAAACAGAATTTAAGAACTTAATTAACAAAACGTCTTTTGCTATATCATCACAAGAGACAAGACCAATATTAACTGGTATTAATTTTAAGATAAACGAAGATAAGTTAGAATGTATCTCAACTGATTCATATAGATTAGCTAAAAAATATGTTACTTTATCAAATAGTGTATCTGAAGATATAAACATAGTAATACCTGGTAAAAACTTAATAGAATTAACTAAAATATTAGAAGAAACTGATGATGATATAGAGATGCACGTATTTAGTAATAAAGTTTTATTTAAGTTTGATAATACTTTATTCCAAACTAGGGTACTTTCTGGAACGTTCCCTGATGTTAATAGGTTAATACCAGCATCATTTGAATTAGAAGTAAAAGCAAATGCTAATGAATTTTATAATGTAATAGATAGAGCAGCACTTTTAACTAGTGAAAAAGATAAGAACATAGTTAAATTTGAATGCGATGGAAATGAAGTTATAGTTTCATCTAATTCACCAGAAATCGGACGTGTTGAAGAGAAGATGGACGTTGAAAAAAATAATGATACAAATATAAAAATAGCATTTTCTTCAAGATTTATGATGGATGCTTTAAGAACTGTTGAAAGTAAAGACGTTGTTTTATGTTTTAATAATGATGTACAGCCAATTATCATTAAAGATTCTAAGGATGATACTTTACTACAACTTATATTACCAATAAAAACATACTAAACTAGCTAAAATGCTAGTTTTTTAATTTTTGTAACAAAATATGACAAAATTCTTAAAAATACTGTGGATAATAGATTGGCATAACTTGAAAGGAAAGGGTTTTGGAATATGAATGAATACGAAATAAACGCACAAACACTTGCAATAATACCAATAGGCAAGGAAAGAAGTAAAATAATTGAAGTAAATGGGGATTACATTATAAATAAGTCTCCTATAAAAATATTAGATGATAGCTGCAAATTCTTTGGTAGTAGCTACGAGGGGAGGTTTTGTGGTACTAAAACGTTAACTGGTATAACGCATAAGTCACCAATAATAGTAGAAGAAAGTAAAAGAATTATCTTTTTTCCTACTAAATCTCCTAGAACATCTACTTGTACTTGGCTTTCTTTTAATAATATAGCAGAGTATGATGGTGATGGAAAAGATTCGGTTATTAAGTTTTCTTGTGGAAAAATGCTTAGACTCCATATTTCTTATGGAATTTTAGATAATCAGATACTTAGATCAACTAGACTTGAAGCAATGTTACTAAGAAGAATGCATGATTTTATGAAAAGTATATAAAAAATGCATCTTTTTTTATAAATTATAAGAAATTAGCCTTATTTTGTGATATAATTAGTATGTATGTAGTAGTATACTCAAAATAGGTGTAGGTGGTTTAAATGGGCTTTAAAATACTGAATTATGTTTTTAAGGAAACTTGAGTTAAATAATTTTAGAAACATTTCTAAAATAGATTTTGAATTTAATAAAAATATTAACATTTTTATAGGAAACAATGCCCAAGGAAAAACCAATGTATTAGAAAGTATATATTTTCTTGCAATAACAAGATCACACAGAACTCATAACGAATTAAATTTAATAAAGAATGATGCACTTTATACTAAGGTATCTGGAACGTTTTTTGATGATTCAAAAAATACCCATATGCTATCTATTTTATTAAATGAAAAAGGAAAAAAGGTATCTGTTGATAATATTATGCAAAAAAAGATAAGTAATTATTTATCTAGATTAAATGTTATTATGTTTTGCCCTGATGACCTAGAAATAATAAAGGGAACTCCTGCTACTAGAAGAAAATTTTTAAATATAGAACTTTCACAGTTTAAGAAAGATTATGTTTTTCAACTTAAAGAATATAATCAGGTTTTAAAACAAAGAAACGAGTATTTAAAACAAAAAAATAATGCTAAATTTGATAAAACTTACTTTAGCATTTTAACGGAAAAACTTGTTATCAAAAACATAGAATTAGTAAAAATTAGGTATGATTTTATAAATAAAATAAACAATTATCTAAAAGATGTTTTTGATAAAATTGCAGGATTTGGTAATTTAGAGATTAAATATAAGAGTTTTATACATGAACAAGACTTAAATAAAGCCAATTTAAAGGACTTTATTATAAATAAGTATAATTCTATGTTTATGAATGAATTACTCCAAAAAACGACTCTTTTAGGCTGTCACAAGGATGATTTTAAGATGTATTTAAATGATCTTGATGTAACAGAGTTTTCATCTCAAGGACAACAAAGATTATCTATTTTAAGTTTAAAATTAGCAGAAATAGAAGTTTTTGTTAAGGAAAAACATACAAAACCTATTATTTTACTAGATGATATATTTAGTGAACTAGATGAAATAAAGAAAAATAATATTATAGATTATTTTAAAGAAGATATACAAATATTTATTACTACTACTGATATAAAAGACATAAATGATGAATTAAAGGCTAAATCTGATATTTATGTTGTGGATAATGGTAATTTTGATAAGGAGGAATAATTTATGGAAGAAAATAAAGAACATTATGATGCCTCGGATATACAAGTACTAGAAGGACTAGAAGCAGTAAGAAAAAGACCAGGTATGTACATAGGTTCAACATCATCAGTTGGACTTCACCATTTAGTATGGGAAATAGTTGATAATGCAATTGATGAATCACTTGCAGGATATTGTGATGATATAGAAATAACTATAAATAAAGATAACTCAATAACCGTAAAAGATGATGGACGTGGTATACCAACTGGAATTCATAAAAAAACTGGCATTTCAACTGTTGAAACAGTTTATACAGTACTTCACGCAGGTGGTAAGTTTGGTGGCGGTGGATATAAAGTATCTGGCGGACTTCACGGTGTTGGTGCATCAGTTGTTAACGCTTTATCAAGCTGGGTAGAAGTAAAAGTATACCAAAATAGTAAGGTATACTATATAAGATTTGAAAATGGTGGTCATACAGTTGCACCACTTAAGGTAATTGATGAATGCTCACCAGATAGAACAGGTACTACCGTAACTTTTAAAGCAGATCCTGAGATATTTAAAGAAACTACTGTTTACGATTATGAGATCCTAAAACAAAGAGTAAGAGAACTTGCTTTTCTAAATAAAGGATTAAGAATTATTTTAGTAGACGATAGAGAAATAGAGCCAAGAAAAGAAATATTTGTTTATGAAGGCGGTATAAGTGAGTACGTTAAGTTCTTAAATAAAGGAAAAACACCAATACATGAGCAAATAGTTCATTTAGAAGGCGAAGAAGATAATATTTCAGTAGAGGTTGCAATGCAATATAATACTGGATATACATCGAACATTTATTCGTTTACAAATAATATAAACACTCATGAAGGTGGAACTCACGAAGATGGTGTTAAAAGAGCATTAACAAGAATAATTAATAGTTATGGAAAGAAAAATAAGTTTTTAAAAGAAAATGACGCACCACTTACTGGTGATGATGTAAGAGAAGGACTTACGATGATTATTTCTTGTAAGCATCCTGATCCACAATTTGAAGGACAAACAAAAACAAAATTAGGTAATAGTGAAGTAAGAAAAATAGCTGATGATGTATTTAGTGAAGGTTTTGAAAGATTTTTACTTGAAAATCCAGATGAAGCTAAATTAATTATGGAAAAAGCAATGACTGCTGCACGAGCTAGAGTTGCTGCTAAAAAAGCAAGAGAACTTACTCGTCGTAAAGGTGATCTAGACGTTATAAACTTCGGTGGAAAATTAGTTGATTGTAAAGATAAAGATCCATCTGTATGTGAAATCTTCTTAGTCGAGGGTGATTCAGCAGGTGGAAGTGCTATAAAGGGTAGAAATAGTATGACACAAGCAATCCTTCCTTTAAGAGGTAAGATATTAAACGTTGAAAAAGCAAGATTAGATAGGGCTTTATCTAATGAGGAAATAAGAACTATTATTACTGCTTTTGGTACTGGTATTGGTGAAGATTTTAATCTTAGCAAACTAAGGTATGATAAAATAATAATAATGACCGATGCCGATGTTGACGGTTCTCATATTAGAGTGCTATTATTAACATTATTTTATAGATTTTTTAGACCAATTGTTGAAGCAGGACACGTATATGCAGCTCAGCCACCTCTTTTCTGTATAAAACACGGAAAAACAATTAAATATGTGTTAAATCCAGAGGAAAGAGATGCATATTTAGCAACCTTAAACCCAAATACTAAGTATGATATTATGCGTATGAAAGGTTTAGGTGAAATGGATGCTGAAGAATTAAACGAAACAACAATGGATATAAATACACGTGTATTAAGAAAAATAACGGTTGAAGATGCTATGGCAGCAGATGAAGTATTTAATAAATTAATGGGTGAAGAAGTTGAGCCTAGACGTAAATTTATTGAAGAAAATGCTGTATACGTAGAGAATTTGGATGTCTAAGGGGGTGAATTAAAATGGATCATAGTAGAGATAGATTAGAACATAATAACATAGTAGATGAAGTAAAAACATCATTCTTGGAATATTCAATGAGTGTAATAGTATCACGTGCTCTACCAGATTTAAGAGATGGTTTAAAACCTGTTCATAGAAGAATATTATATTCTATGTACGAATCTGGATATACACCTGATAAACCACATAAAAAATCGGCGAGAATCGTCGGTGATGTAATGGGTAAATACCATCCACATGGTGATTCTTCAATATATGAAGCAATGGTACGTATGGCTCAAGACTTTTCATATCGTTATATGTTGGTTGATGGACACGGAAACTTTGGCAACATAGAAGGATATGGAGCAGCTGCAATGCGTTATACAGAATCTAGGTTATCAAAAATATCACTAGAATTATTAAGGGATATCAATAAAGATACGGTAGATTTTATTTCAAACTTTGATGAATCTGAAAAAGAACCAGCCATTTTACCTTCAAGATTTCCTAATATATTAGTAAACGGAACAATGGGTATAGCAGTTGGTATGGCAACTAATATTCCACCACATAATTTATCAGAAGTTATAGATGGTTGTGTTGCTTACATTGATAATCCTGAGATAGATACATTAGGATTAATGCAACACATTAAAGGTCCAGATTTTCCAACTGGAGGTATAATCCTTGGAAATAAAGGAATAAAACTGGCATATGAAACTGGTCGTGGTTCAATTACCATAAGAAGTAAAGCAAGAATAGAAGAAAAAAATGGTCGTAATTATATAATTGTTGATGAAGTTCCTTATGGCGTAAATACTCAAGAACTTAAAAATAAAGTTGCAGATTTAGTACACAATAAGGTTTTAGATGGTATATCTGATTATCATACTGACCTTAAAGATGGTGTAAAAATAACAATTACACTAAAGAAAGATGCAAATCCACAAGTTGTATTAAATAATTTATATAAACATACTGCTTTTCAATCAAACTTTGGTATTATTTTCTTAATGTTAGACAATGGAACTCCAAAAACACTAGGATTAAGAGACATAATTTCAAAATACATTGATTATCAAAAAGAAGTTATAATAAGAAGAACTAGATTTGATCTTAAAAAGGCAGAAAATAGGGTTCATATATTAGAAGGTTATAAAATAGCTTTAGATAATATTGATGAAGTTATTAAAATTATTAAAGAAGCTGAAAGTGATGTAGTAGCTAAAGAAAAATTAATAGGTAGATTTGGTTTTTCACAGGTTCAAGCAGATAATATCCTAGAATTAAAACTTCGTAGATTAACAGGATTAGAAAGAAGTAAAATCGAAGCAGAATTACAAGATTTGTTAAAATTAATCGAAGAATTAAAAACAATATTATCAAGTGATGCAAATGTTTTAGCAGTAGTAAGAAAAGAATTACTTGAAGTTAAAAACAAATTTGGTGATGAAAGAAAAACTTCTATTGATATGACAGCTATTGATTATATTGAAGATGAATCATTAATTCCTGTTGAAGATATAGTTGTTGCATTAACTCATAAGGGATATATAAAGAGAATGCCAACAGATACTTATAAGCTTCAAAATAAAGGTGGAGTAGGAATTAAAGGTATGTCTACAAATGATGAGGATTTTGTTGAAATACTTAAGTCAGGAACCACTCATAATCATGTGTTATTCTTTACTAATAAAGGTAAAGTTTATAGAATTAAAGGTTATGAAATACCAGAATTTTCAAGACATTCAAAAGGATTACCAATAATTAATTTATTACCAATAGAAAAAGATGAAAAAATAAATAATATCTTATTGGATAATGGAGATGAAGAAAATAAATATTTAGTAATTACTACAAAAAACGGATTGATAAAACGTACAGATGTTAGCGAATTCGAAAATATTAGAAAAAATGGTAAGATAGCAATAACTCTAAAAGAAAACGATGAAGTATTATCTGTTCACTTTACTAATGGTAATGATGATGTAGTAATAGCATCAAATAATGGTAGAATGATAAGATTTAACGAAAACGAAATAAGAGTTATGGGAAGAACCGCAAGTGGTGTTAAGGGTATTGAATTATCTAACGATTGCTTCTGTGTTGGTTCAGAAATAGCTAAAGAAGGTCAAGATATATTAGTTGTTACTGAAAAAGGATACGGAAAAAGAACAGATGTAAATGAATATAGATTAACCCACCGTGGAAGTAAAGGTGTTAAAACATTAAATATTACTGATAAAAATGGAACAATAGTAGCATTTAAGACTGTAACTGACGATAAAGACTTAATGATTATTACTGACCAAGGTATTGTTATTAGAATCTCAGCTGATAAAGTATCAAGAATGAGTAGAGTAACACAGGGTGTTAGATTAATGAATTTAAGAGAAGGTCAAAAAGTTGCAACTGTATCAGTGGTTGAAAAAGATGAAGAAAACACTAATGAAAATGAAGCAACATCAAATGATACATCAGAAAAAGAAACAAAAGAGGCTAGTGAATAGTCTCTTTTTTATTGATGTTCCACGTGAAACATAGGTATATAAAATAAATATCAAAATAAACTTGCCAAAATTCAAATAATATAATAAAATATTATTGCACAACAGGAATGTTAGAACCAGGTCAGGATCGAGAGATAGCAGCCTTAATAGCCTCTTTCTGTGTGTGCTTTTATTTTACATAAATAATGTTCCACGTGAAACATAGGTATATAAAAATAAAAAGAAGGGTAATGTTTCACGTGAAACATAGTATTAAATATTATATGGAAGAAAAATATTATGAAGAAATAATAAAATTAGCTAAAAAAGCCTACAAAAAAGGGGAAGTGCCGGTTGGTGCAATTGTAGTAAAAGATGGTAAGATACTTTCCAAGGCATATAATAAAGTTGAAAAAGATAGAGATGCAACCATGCATGCAGAAATCTTAGCTATTAAAAAGGCATCTAAAAAAATAAAAAACTGGAGATTAAATAATTGTGAAATGTATGTAACATTAGAACCTTGTATGATGTGTACTGCAGCAATAGAATTAAGTAGAATAAAAAAAGTACATTATTTACTTAAAAGAGATAAAGAAATAATAAAAAACAAAGAAAAGTATATTTATGAAGAAACTGAATCTAGTCAAGAGGTTTTAGAACTATTACAATCGTTTTTTAAAAGTAAAAGATAAGCAATGTTCCACGTGAAACATTGCTTTTTTAGTTTAAAAACATAGTTTAAAATGTTATAATATATAACAGAGGTGGTTGTATGGCATATCAAACATTATATAGAAAATATAGACCTAAAACATTTGAATTAGTATATGGACAAGATGTAATAGTAAAAACATTAAAAAATGTTATTAAAAATGATAAACTAAGTCATGCGTACTTATTTACAGGACCTAGAGGAACTGGTAAAACGAGTAGCGCAAAATTGTTTGCAAAAGCTATTAACTGTTTAAATAATAAAGATGGGGATGCTTGTAATGAATGTGAAAATTGCAAATCATTTAATAACAATAGTAACCCTGATATAATTGAGATAGATGCTGCATCAAATAATGGTGTAGATGAAATAAGAGAAATAAAAAATAAAGTTAGCTTAGTTCCATCTATGTCAAAATATAAAGTATACATAATCGATGAAGTTCATATGCTTTCAATTGGTGCTTTTAACGCATTATTAAAAACATTAGAAGAACCACCAGAATATATAATATTTATATTAGCTACGACAGAACCACAAAAAATTCCAGCTACTATAATTTCTAGATGTCAAAGATTTGATTTTAAAAGTATATCGCATGATAAAATGAAACAATGCCTTGAAAATATTATTTCAAAAGAAAATATAAGCATAGATGATGGTGCAATTGAAGAAATAATAAATAATTCTAAAGGTGGAATGAGAGATGCTATTGGATTATTAGATCAAGCATCAGCATTTTGTAATAATAATATAACAGCAAACGACATAGAAGAATTGTCTGGAAATATATCAATTAAACAAATAAGAATATTTTTATCAAATATTATGCAAAAAGAATATAATGTGATATTTGATTCAATATCTAATTATTCGTCAAACGGAAAAGATTTTGCATTGATTTGTGAAAAAATAATTAATTATATTAGAGAAGGCATACTATACAAGAAGAAAATTAATACAGATAAAATACTTGATGAAGATAAAAATATATTTGATAAATTGTCTGATACCGATTTGTATGATTTAATAGATTATTTATCCGATACATTGGTTAAGGTGAAAAATAGTTATCAAAAAGAATTAACGTTCGAAGTACAAATGATTCAAATGATCGATAAGATATTTAATAAAGAAAGTAATGTTTCACGTGAAACATCAACAAATGAAATAAAAGTAGAAAATACCAATGTTCCACGTGAAACATCAATAAATGAAATGAAAGTAGAAAATACTAATGTTCCACGTGAAACATTAAAAATAGAAAACAAAACGGATAGTGTTATAGAAGAATTAAAAAATGTTAGAATAAATAATATTTTAAAAAATGCAACTAAACAAAATATAACATTTATAAAAGATTTATGGTCTAATATTAATGAATATCTTATAAATGAAAAATATAAGATGGTAGCGGGTATGTTAGTTAATGCAACTCCTGTCGCAGCATCAAAAAAGGGAATAATAATAACTTTACCATTAGAGTCAAGTATTTCTAGAATAGAAAAGGAATATGATAATAGTAAAGAATTATTAAATGAAATATATAACGAAAACTACAAAGTAGTATATATTTCTGAGCAATATTGGAAAAAAGTAAGACCTAAATTTGTAGAAAAAGCTAAAAACGGAGAATTACAAATTATAGATGAGTCTGAAGTGCTAGACAAATTAAAAAAAATAAATGACAAAAACTTAGTAGAAGAATTTAATGAATTAATTGAAATGGAGGAAAATTAAAATGAATTTACAAGCTTTAATGAAACAAGCACAATCAATGCAAAAAAATATAATGGACAGCAAGAAAAAAATAGATGAAATGACTTTTACTGGAAAATCAGAATTAGTAGAAGTTAAAATGAATGGAAAAAGGGAGGTATTATCTGTTGAAATTAAATCTGATGAATTAGAAAAAGACGATTTAGAAATATTAGAAGATATGATTAAAATAGCAACAAATGATGCTTTAAAACAAATAGAGAAAGAAGTAAATAATAAATTAGGAAGTCAAGCTGGGGCTTTAGGAGGACTTCTATAAACAGGAGTAGGTATCAATGAATTATCCAAAGAGTTTTCAAGAACTAATTGATTGTTTTAAATTATTACCAGGCGTAGGCACGAAGACAGCTGAAAGATATGCCTTTTCTTTGTTAAACTTGGATGAAGAAAAAACACAGGAATTTAGTAATATTATTGAAAATATAAAGAAAAATATTACTACTTGCCCTAATTGTGGATGCATGTCAGAAGCAAACAAATGTTTAATTTGTGATGACAAAAGTAGACAAAACGATATAATTTGCGTAGTAGAAAGTCAAAAAAATGTATTTATATTTGAAAAATTAGGTGTTTTTAGATGTAAATATCACGTTTTGGGTGGCTTGATATCACCTATGGATGGTATCAATCCTGAAGATTTATCAATTAGTAAATTAATTGAAAGAATAAAAAAGGAAAAAATAAATGAAATAATTTTGGCATTAAGACCCGGAATAGAGGGCAATACGACGTCTTTATACATAACAAAGCTGTTAGAGGGTTCTGGAGTTAAGGTAACTCAAATAGCTCAAGGAGTACCTATGGGAGCAGATATGGAATACTTAGATGCTTTAACTCTTGAAATGGCTGTTGAAAACAGAAACGAAGTATCATAATTATAAAATATCAAACATATTTTCTATTAGAGGTGAAAATATGTTAAAATTTATATTCAAGGTAGTAAAAAAAGTAATAGTCGGAATGATTTTGCTGTTTGCTTATAACACTTTTTTATCATCATTAAATCTAATGATACCAATAAATGTTATAACAATAGTAGTTGCAAGTTTATTTGATGTACCAGGAATCATTGGGTTAGCAGTATTTTTACTTTTGAATTATTAAAAGAAGGTGAGTACATGGGTAGTAATTTAGTTATAAAAAATCAACCGGTTTTAAGTAAAATATTTAATAACATAAGAAAAACAAATAATAATGTACAAGCCTATATGTTAGTTGGTGAAGATAAGGAAAAAATAGAAGAATATGCTATTTTATTAAGTAAAATACTTATTTGTCCACATGTTTATGAAGAAAATTGTAATAAATGTAATATATGTAAGAGAATAGATGAAAATACTTATGGTGAATTAAAAATAATTAAGCCAATAAATAGAATAATAAAAAAAGAATCAATAATAGAATTAAGGGATTATTTTAGAACAGAAAGTATTGAGGGAAAAAATGAAGTTTACATAATTAATGACGCCGAAACCTTAAACGTAGCAGCAGCGAATGCAATTTTAAAATTTCTAGAAGAGCCCGATAGCAATGCGGTAGCAATCTTTACAACGACTAATTTAGATAGTGTTATAAAAACAATAACATCAAGGTGTCAATTAATTAAAACTAATAATGTTAGAACTAAATATGGAATAGAATTTGTTAAAGAATTAACTAATTTAGAGGAAGATCAAATATACGATATAATTGATTTTACTAAATCTTTAGAAAGAAATTACAATAAGGCGTTTTCATGTGTTAAAACAAACATTGTAGACGTGTATAATAGCAAGGAATTACTTTCTAGTGCTTTAAAAGTAATGCTTTTATATTACAAAGATATGCTAAATTATAACATAAAAGAAAAATGTTTGTATTTTGAAGTCAATGATGTAAAAAACGTTATAAAAACGCAAAACAATGATACTATTTCAAAAAAAATATCATTTATCTTGGAAAATATAACAAAATTAGAGTACAATGTTAATATATTATTATTTATGGATAACTTATTAATTGGAATAGGGGAAATATTAGATGATTAAAGTAATAGGAATTAATTTTTTAGATGCAAACAGAATATATTACTTTTCACCAAATAATATTAAATTAAAAAAAGGTGATTATGTAATCGTTGAAACAGAAAGAGGAATGCAGTTTGGACAAGCTGTAACAAATATAGAGCAAATGCCTAAAGAAAAGGTGTTTTTGCCACTTAAGGATGTAATAAGAAAAGCAAATAAAGATGATATAAATGCTAACGATAAAAACGAAAGAGATGGCGCTAAAGCATTAAGTTATGCAAAGGAATTGGTTAATAAGCAAGGATTAGATATGAAACTTTTTGAGGCTTCATATACGTTTGATAGAAAAAAACTTATATTTAAATTTATTGCTGACGAAAGAGTTGATTTTAGGGAACTAGCAAAGCTTTTAGCGGCAAAATATAAAACTAGAATAGAGTTAAGACAAATAGGTGTTAGAGATAAGGCAAAAGAAATAGGAGGCTTAGGTCCATGCGGTAGACCTTTATGTTGTTCACTTTTCCTTACAAATTTTAATAGTGTTTCTATAAATATGGCTAAAAATCAAGGAATAGCCCTTAATCCAACAAAAATAAACGGAGCATGTGGTAGACTTTTATGTTGCCTTGGATATGAAGATGAGACATATACAGAATATAAAAAACATTTTCCAAAATTAGGTGAATCAGTTGAAGTAGATGGTAAAAAGGGAAGAGTTTGTGAACTTAACGTATTAAGTGGAAATTACAAAGTTAAGGTATCTGATAATGAAGAAATAATAGTTTCGGTGGATATAAATGGAAACAATTAATGATTTGTTAAATTATAATGGACTAAAAATAGTTCAAAATACAGATTGGTTTAAGTTTTCATTAGATTCAGTTTTACTAGCAAATTTTGTAAATGTTAATAAAAAAACTAAAATAATTGATTTTTGTACTGGTAATGCACCAATTCCCTTGTTTTTAAGTCATAAAACTAATCAAAAGATAGTAGCGGTTGAATTGCAAAAAGAAATTTATGATTTAGCGAATAAAAGCGTAAAATTAAATCATTTGGAAGAAAAGGTGCAGGTATTAAATGAAGATGTTAAAAACATTTCTAATATATACGAAACAGATACTTTTGATTTAATAACGTGTAATCCTCCGTATTTTAAGATAAATGAAAATTCCAGTGTTAATGAAAATAAAATAAAATCAGTTGCAAGACATGAGATTTATTTAAATTTGGATGATATTTTTAAAATTGCTAAGAAAGTTTTAAAAAATGATGGTAAAATCGCAATGGTGCATAGAACGGAGAGATTAATTGATATAATATCATCTATGAAAAAAAATAATATTGAACCAAAAAAAATTCAATTTGTTTATCCTTTTAAGAGGTCAAAATCTAATATGGTTTTAATAGAAGGTGCCAAAAATGGTAAACCAGGTCTTTCTGTTTTAAGTAACATAGTGGTGCATAATGAAGATGGTAGTTATACAAAATATATTAACAATATATTTAATGGTGGTGATTAAAGATGAAAATAAAAATGGTAGTAGGTTTAGGAAATCCTGGTAGAGAGTATTATAATACAAGGCATAATATGGGATTTATGGTACTTGATGAAATTGCAAAAAGACTAGAAGTATACAAATGGAAAGAACGTGATGGGGCTCTATATTTTGATTGTTATTTAGATATGGCTCACGTTATTTTTGTTAAACCACAAAGATATATAAATTTATCAGGTGATGTAATGATTAATTTTGTTAAGTACTTAGATATTAAAACAGAGGATATCCTTGTAGTAAGCGATGATTTAGACTTGCCTACTGGAACTATTAAGTTAAAAGAGAAGGGATCATCTGGAGGGCATAACGGCCTTAAAAACATAGAAGCAAATCTTGGTACTAATGAATATCGTAGAATAAAAGTTGGTATATCTAATGATAAAGGAATAGATACTAAAGATTATGTTTTAGGAAAACTTAATCAAAATGAAAAAAGAAAGTTAATGCCTACGATAAAAATGGCAGCAGACGCCGTTTTAGAGTCATTTCACACACCTTTTCCAGAACTTATGAGTAAGTATAACACAAGGATAAAAAACTAGAAATTGGGTGATAAAAGTGTTTAATAACATTTTTGAAAACAAAATTTTAAATAGTAATAGCCCTGTTTTGGTAATGGGATTAAATGATAAAGTCCAAGCATCTTATGTTTGGAATCTTTTTGGTGCTAGTAAAAAAAATATATTAGTTGTTACAAACACTTTGTATGAAGCTAATATGCTTTATAAATCGCTTAATCAATATGATAAAGATAATATCTTACTATTTCCGATGGATGATTTTTTAGTTAGTGAAGCTGTTGCAACATCCCCTGACTTGATGTCAAAGAGAATAGAAACGTTAAATGAGCTTGCTAAAAATAATATAGGTAAAATAGTTATAACAAATTTCATGGGATACTTAAGATTTTTGCCTAGTAGGAAATTATGGAGTAGCTTAAACATAAAAATAAAAGAAACGGATGAGATAAATAGGGACTTATTAATTCAGAAACTAAATATGATTGGTTATAAAAAAGATAGCATAGTAACAAAAACAGGAGAATATGCAAATAGAGGATATATCTTGGATGTTTTTCCTTATGGATATGAAAATCCTGTTAGAATAGAATTTTTTGATGATGAAATAGAAAGCATTCGTGAGTTTAGCTCAGATACGCAGCTTTCAATGAAAAAAAAGGATAATATAGAAATATGCCCTTTTACTGAGTTTATAAATGAAAAAAACGTAGAAGATATTTTAGAAAGACAGAGTCTTTTACCTAGAGTGGTAAAAAAAGTAAGCAAAATAGAGGATTATTTAGATAATAATATCACCGTTTACTTAGATTTAAATAGTATTAAATTAGCATACGAAAAAACGATGAATGAGGTATTAGAATTTAAGGAAACTGATCAATTTAACATAGATAAATATATGTTTGATTTAAATGAAGTTATAAAGGATAAATATGTAGATATTTTAAAATTAGATAATTATGATTTAAAAAAAGTAGAAAAAGAAATTTATTCATCAACCGAGATAGAAAAGTTTAATGGTAACTATGATAGAATTAATCACTTTCTTAAAAATATGTTAAATTCTAAAAAAATGATAGTTGTTTATTTAAACGATGATCATGCAGTAGCGGATTTTGTAAGTAAAACAATACTTCCAAGTGTTATAACAAACTTATCTGATTTAAAAAAAGATGTCATAAACATTGTTAAAGGAGATATACCAAACGGCTTTATTATTAATGATTTAGTATGTTTAACGAAAGATGAACTTTATAAATCAAATAGTGTTACCACATATAGAAGCAAGTTTAAATATGGATCTAAAATAAAAGATGTTAATAAGTTGAAAATTGGTGATTATGTAGTTCATATGTCCCATGGTATAGGAAGATACTTAGGAATTGTAACACTTACTAAAAGAGGTCTTAAAAAGGATTATTTAAACGTTGAATATAAAGATGGTGATAAATTATATATTCCTGTGGAAAAGATAGAATATATAAGTAAATATTCATCGAATGAGGGTGCAAAACCTAGGTTAAATAAATTGGGTGGAACCGAGTGGGTTAAACAAAAAGCAAGAGTTAAAGGAAAAGTAAAAGATATAGCAAGAAAATTACTTGAGACATCTGCTAAAAGAAAATTAGTAAAAGGTTTTGCATTTTTTGCTGACGATGAGGATCAAACTTTATTTGAAAGTAAATTTCCGTATACAGAAACAAAAGATCAATTAAGAGCGATTAATGATATAAAAGAAGATATGGAACAACCTCATCCAATGGATAGATTATTATGTGGTGATGTTGGTTATGGCAAGACTGAAGTTGCTTTTAGAGCTATTTTTAAGGCTATAAAAAGTGGTAAACAAGTAGCGTTTTTATGCCCTACAACTATTTTGTCAAAACAACATTATGATAATGCTGTTGTAAGATTCGATGGTTTTGGTATAAATATAAGAATGCTTAATAGGTTTGTTACTTTAAAACAAAAGGAAATCATATTAAATGAACTAAAAAGCGGTAAGGTAGACTTAATAGTTGGAACTCATAGATTATTAAGCCGTGATGTTATATATAAAGATTTAGGTTTATTAGTAGTAGATGAAGAACAACGTTTTGGTGTAACTCATAAAGAAAAAATAAAAGAATATAAAGAGAATATAGACGTTTTAACCTTATCTGCAACACCTATTCCAAGAACTCTTCAAATGTCTTTAACTGGTGTTAGAGGTCTATCTTTAATAGAAACCCCTCCTGCTTATAGATATCCAATTCAAACTTATGTTTTAAAAGAAAATGATCAGGTTATAAGAGATGCCATTTATAAAGAATTAGCAAGGGATGGACAAGTATTTGTTTTATATAATAAGGTATTAGATATAGAAGATAAACTAGTAAAAATAAAAAAATTAGTTCCAGAAGCTAAGATAACTTATATACATGGCAGAATGACAAAAGATCAAATTGAAAAAACAATGGAAAGTTTTGTTGATAAAACTTATAATGTATTAGTATGTACAACCATAATAGAAACGGGAATTGATATAGAAAATGCAAATACATTAATAGTTTTGGATGCTGATCATTTTGGACTTAGTCAGTTATATCAAATAAGAGGAAGAATAGGAAGAGGAAAAGTAATAGCATATGCTTATCTTATGTATCAGAAAAACAAAGAATTAAATGATATAGCAGTAAAAAGATTAGATGCTATAAAAGAGTTTACCGAATTAGGAAGTGGCTATGCACTTGCAATGCGTGATTTAGCTATTAGAGGAGCTGGCGATATTTTAGGATCAGAACAATCAGGTTTTATAGATACTGTTGGTTATGATATGTATCTTAAAATATTAAATGAAGAAGTGGAAAGACTCAAAAATAATGTTTCTATAGAAGATGATGAAGATAAAGCTATAAATGAAAAGCCACTTATAGAAGTTGCAACTCATATTAGTGATAAATATGCTGATAGCGAAGATTTAAAAATAGAAATTCATAAGAAAATAAATACAATTGATAGTTATGATAAGTTTATCAAGGTAAAAGAAGAATTAACAGATAGGTTTGGAAGTCTTGATGATGACATAATTATTTATATGTTAGAAGAATTATTTGAGTGTAATGCTAAGAAAAAGGGAATATTTAAAGTAATTCAAACCGAAAGAGAAATATCTGTTTTTATAACAAATGTTGTATCAAAAAGACAAGATGGTGCAAATCTTTTGTCGGGACTATTTAAAATAAACCCAAATTTTGAAATTAAGTACACTAATAATATTTTAAGAATATCATTAAAAACAAATAATTTAGAAAAACATTTTTTACATTATTTAGTAAAAATGCTTGATGTAATTGAATAAAATCATACAATTTATACATTCTAAAAAAGAAGGGAAGAATTGTATGAAAACAACTGGAATAACTAGAAGAATAGATGAGTTAGGAAGAATTGTAATACCGAAAGAAATAAGAAAAAATATGCATCTTAAACCTGGAGAATTACTTGAGATTTTTCTAAATGATTCAGAAACAATAACACTTAAAAAACATTCAATTATAAGTAAAAAAGAAGAATTTATAACTAAATATGTAAATGTTTTAGCAAGCAAGATAAAGGCTGATATTTATATAACTAGTTTAAATTCTGTTGAAATATCAAATAAAGAAGAGGTTATAGGAGAAAAAATAAGTGATGATTTGGAAAAGGCATTACTAAAGGCGTCTTTAGTTAATAAAGATGAGATAAAGATAACTAAATCTTTATCGATAAAAGAACCATTTTCTACTTATTTTTTGAGACCAAATGGTGATTTATCAGGTATTTTTATAATTTCTTTTAAAGAAAATGAAAACAAAGAAAATGACGATTTAATAAAGTTTTCCACAGCATTTTTAGAAGAGTATTTTGAAAATGTGTAAAATTTTTGTCAAATTTTGTGTTAGTTTGTCAAAAATATTTACATGGTAAGTTTATATGTGTTATATTATCATTGATGTATCAAGTAGTATTCGTAGTAAATCTATGATGAAAGGAAGATATTTTGATGCACAAGAATGAACTTACAAGTAGAGTAGATATTAGTTATTTACTTAAAATAGGATTATTTATACTTTTAATAACATTTTCTTTACTAACCTATATTGATAGCCACAATATAATGGATATTATATATTGTGCTGTTGTAACAATTTTATTTGTAAAATTTTTAGCACTAAAATTATATCAGTAATATGGTATAATTTTTTTAGGTGATATAAATGATTATAGATTCTCATTGTCATCTATTAAGCATGGAGTATGAAAATGTAGATGAACAAATAAAAATGGCTATAGAAAATGGTGTTACTAAAATGATAATAAACGGTTATGACTTAAAAAGTAGCATGGAAGCTGTTAGCTTAGCAAATAAATATAAAGAAGTTTATGCAGCAGTTGGAATAGGCCCAGAAAACGTAGAAGGCGTGGGTGATTTTGAACTAAAAAAAATAAAAGAACTTGCTTTAAATGAAAAGGTTGTAGCAATAGGTGAAATAGGTCTTGATTATTATTGGACTAAGGAAAATAAACAAGAGCAAATAGAAATATTTAAAAGACAGTTAATGATAGCAGAAAGTCTTCATCTGCCAGTTATAGTTCACTCAAGAGAATCTATTTTAGATACTTATAATTTATTAAATGAATATAATATAACAGGGATTCTTCATTGTTATTCCGGAAGTTTAGAGATGGCCAATCGTTTTATAAAAAAAGGCTTTTTAATAGGCATTGGAGGAGTTGTAACTTTTAAGAATGCAAAAAAAGTAAAAGAAGTAGTAAAAGAAATTCCAATTACTAGTATTTCACTTGAAACAGATAGTCCATATCTAACTCCAGAACCATATAGAGGAAAACCTAATAATCCTTTATATCTTAAATATATTATAAAAGAAATATCAGATTTAAAAGGTATATCTAAAGATGAGGTAAAAAACGTAACAAGTCAAAACGTAATGTCTAAATTTGACTTGTAGTGTCATATATGGTATCATTATACACGAGCCCAAGTTATGGGCGTGAGGTGAAAAAGTGAAACATTTTAATAGAAAAATTAAAGGTGCTTTACTCATTTTATTCGTATGTTTAATAGCATTTATTGGTTTTTCAAAGGCCGGAATATTATTTTCTGATAGTGGAAAAGATGTTATAACCGTTTCTACTACTAAGAAAACATTTGACCCAAATAACTATGTAGCATCAGTAATAGCAGTTACTAAAAATAAAGAGGTTACTACTACTTCAGCTACTACGCAAACAGAAAGTACGACAACTGTTACAACAACAACTACTATGCCGACTACAACGACTACTAAAAGTAGCTGGACTGGTGATGTACTTTCTAAAAGCAAGGGTGTAGTTAATGGGCCATCCGGAAGAGAGACATACTATAATTTAAATATGACTAGCGTTATTAACTCAATGAGACGTTCTGGCTATTCTGAAGCAGAATATCCTTACTGGGTGCGTGAAGATGGAGTTAAAATGTTAGGAAATTACGTAATGGTAGCAGCTAATTATAATATTAGACCTAAGGGGTCTATTATTGAAAGCTCACTTGGAGCTGCAATAGTTTGTGATACAGGAGGTTTTGTTAAACACCATCCAACACAAATAGATGTTGCTGTTACTTGGAGATAATTTAAATATTATGGTAAAATAAAAACAAATAATTAATTTTATTTGTTTTTTCATTATATGAGGTGATTTATATGAACACAAAAGACATATTAAATAGTAATAACTTTGTTTTTAAAAAGAAATTTGGTCAAAACTTTTTGCTAGATCAAAACATATTAAATAACATTGTAAAAGAAGCTGATATCACAAAAGATACTTTAGTTATAGAAATAGGCGTTGGGGCAGCAGCACTAACTAAAAAGCTTTCTTTAAAGGCAAAAACGGTACTTGGTTATGAAATAGATGAGACCTTAAAAGAGCCATTAAACGTTATTTTAAATGATTTTTCTAACGTTGATATTATTTTTGATGATTTCTTAAATAGGTGTGTGAAAGATGATTTAAAAAAGTATGAATACAAAACTTTAATGGTTGTTGCAAACCTTCCTTATTATATAACAACACCAATCATAACTAAGTTTATAGAAGAACAAATAGATGTAGAAAAAATAATAGTTATGGTTCAAAATGAAGTTGCGGATAGATTTTCTGCCAAGACAGGTACAAAATCATATAATTCATTAACTATATTTTTAAATTATTACTTTGATATTAAAAAGGCATTTGTTGTATCTAGAAACGTTTTTTATCCAAAACCAAACGTAGACTCTGCTGTTGTAACGTTTACTAAGAAACGTAATGCTTTAAAGGCGGATAATGAAAAATTATTCTTTAAGTTGGTAAGGGATGCCTTTTGTCAAAAAAGAAAGACTTTAAAAAATAACTTAAAAACCTATGACTTAGATAAAATAGATGAAGTTTTAAAAAAATATAATAAGAATATAACTTTTAGAGCAGAAAATATAACCATGGATGAATTTATAGATATTTCAAATAATTTAAACTAAACGGAATGTTTAGTTTTTTTATTGCATAAGATTATTTAGGTGATATAAATGTTTAAAGTAGGTGATTTGGTAACTAGAATTTCTCATAATAATGACGTGATATTTAAAATAGAGAAAATAATAGATAATAATGCTTATTTAAAAGGCGTAAACGTAAGGTTATGTGCGGATAGTAATGTTTCTGATTTACTTCTTGTAACAAAAAATGAAACTTCAGCAGATGAACGTTTTTATCAAGAAATTGATAAATTAAGAAGTTTTGAAAGAAGTGACTATTTCTATATTCCTGGAAAAATACTTCATGTTGACGCTGATATTCCAACAAGTTCAGTTTCAAAATAAGCCCTGAAACCCTTATAAAATAAGGAAATTCTAAAATATAGATTATATGTATCAAAACACCAAATTTAATAAAAATTGGTGTTTTTTTCATAAATTCTGCACTAAGTAACATAGGCTGATGTTTGTTAAGTAAGTATTTTTGAGTTATACAAGGAGGTAATTAATATATGAAAAACTGTAAAATTATAGCTATTGCAAACCAAAAAGGAGGAGTTGGAAAAACGACAACCACTTTTAATTTAGGTGTTGCTTTAGCATCACAAGGTAAAAAGGTACTTTTAGTAGATGCTGATCCTCAAGGTGATCTAACAACCTGTATGGGTTGGTATAAACAAGATGAAATACCAATTACATTGGCTGATATAATGGGACAAGCTATTGAAGATAAGGATATACAAATAAGTAAATCTATATTGCATCATAAAGAAGGTGTTGACTTAATACCATCTAATTTAGATTTATCTGCATTAGAAATGTCTTTAGTTAATGCTATGAGTAGAGAATATACATTGAAAAATTGTTTAATTCCATTAAAGGAAAAATATGATTATATAATTATAGATTGTATGCCTAGTTTAGGAATGATAACTATTAATGCACTTGCATGTGCTGATAGTGTAATAATACCGGTTCAGAGCCAGTTTTTAGCTGCTAAAGGTATGATACATCTAATTAATACAATTTCGCGTGTTAAACGCCGTATAAACCCAAAATTAAAGATAGATGGTATTCTATTTACATTAGTTAATGATAGAACAAATTTATCAAAACAAGTTAAGACGCAATTGAAAAGAGATTATGGAGATCATTTAAAGATTTATAACACTTATATTCCAATAGCAATAAAGACAGCGGAGTCAACTTCTTATGGAAAAAGTATATTTTCGTACCAAAAGAAAAGTAAAGTTGCAGACGCTTATTCGTCGTTTGCAAAGGAGGTTTTATATAATGGAAAAGAGCTATCAAAGAATGCCACTTTCGAGATTAGATGACATATTTACAACAGAACAAGAAAGACAAGAAAAAGATCTAGAAAGGATTAAAGATATTAATATTGATGATATAGATAGTTTTCCAAATCATCCTTTTAATGTCGTAGAAAACGAAGATTTATATAACTTGCGTGATAGTATTGTTGAAAAAGGAGTTATTTCACCTATATTAGTTAGACCAAAAAATAATGGTAGGTATGAAGTGATTTCTGGTCATAGAAGAATGTACGCAAGTAAATTAGCAGATAAATATACAATTCCTTGCATTGTTAGAAATTTAAGTAATGATGAAGCAATAATTGCAATGGTAGATAGTAATTTGCAAAGAGAACATATCTTACCAAGTGAAAAAGCCTTTGCTTATCAAATGAAATTAGAAGCTGAAAAACATCAAGGGAAGAAGACATATTTATCTTCGTGCCAACTTGGCACGAAGTATCGTACTGATTCTAAAATAGCTAATCAGGTTGGAGATAGTGCTAGACAAATTCAAAGATATATACGTCTTACTAAATTAATTAAACCCTTACTTGATATGGTAGATGAAGAAAAAATAGCTTTTTCTCCAGCAGTTGAAATATCATTTCTTACTAAAGAAGAACAAGATTGGCTTTTAGATAGTATAGAAGAAAATTTAGCTACACCATCTTTATCACAATCCCAACATTTAAAAAGATTAAGTCAGGATGGTAATTTAACTCAACAAAAAGTGGATGAAATATTATCTCAAGAGAAAGCTAATCAAGTTGAAAAATTAAAATTGGAAATGAGAAGTTTAAAAAGTAAGATGCCAAAAAATATGCCACCGACAAAGTATAAGGAGTATATATTTAAAGCATTGGACTATTACAACAAGTATTTACAAAGATGTAAAGATAAGGAAAGATAGTGGGAGTATTATTTACATATTTCCCCTCCCTACAACCTACCCCCTATATTATTACTAACTATATATTACTAACTGAAAAAGATATTAAATTCATTACAAAGTTTGACAAAAAAGAAATTTTAATGTTAAGCTCTAACTAATTAAAGACAAGGAGAAATTTTATGAAAAAGAAAATTTTGATTATAGTTATAACAATATTTTTGTTATTTGCAATATTGGGTGTAATTCTATTATGTGTTGATTCAAAAAAAACAACATTATCTATTCAAAATAAAACTACAACAACGAAAACAAATAAAGAAAAAACAAGCAAAAATATTGAAAAACTTGATAGTGAAGATACCGAAGAATCGACAATATCAACTACAAAAAAGAATGATGATAAGGTTTCTAAGACAACATCAGAAAAAAATAAAACAAAGGTTAAAGCCAATAAAACAACAACTGTAAAAAGAAAACAACAACAGACCACTACACAACCAGTTACTACTACAAAAATTGTTACTACAACGAAATCATGTACACCTAAAAAGTTTGCATTTTCTTGGTTTAGACCTGATTTTGAAACAAGAGGTGAATGCGTTAATAAAGGAAATTCATATTTAGGTAGATACGGATATAATTGTGATAGTTTAACTGATGAATGTGGAAAAACTTATTGGATGCTTTCTTTGTATGATGATAATAATAGTACAATAGATTGGCACAATGTTAATTAATGCTCATATAAGAGCATTTTTTTTAAGGAGGAAAGAATGAAAAAAATTATAAAAAAATTAAAATGGGTATTTCCCATTTTTTTGTTTGGAATAGTTTCACTAATTACAACTACAAAAGCTAAAGCATTAACTAGTGATTCATTCTATTTTGAATGGATTACACCAAAGATTTATGTAAATAAATATAAAAATGGAGTAGAAAGATCAGAGAGAATCCAAGTTTATCACAAACGTAGTGATTCGGAGATTGCATATTGTATTGAACCAGGTATTGATTTTTCAGATAGTGCAACACTTACAGGATATGATTATAATCAATCTGATATATCTGGAATGAGTATAGATACTTGGCGTAGAATTACGTTACTAGCTTATTATGGATATGGATATGGTAATCATACTGATAGTAAATGGTACGCAATAACTCAATATGAAATATGGAAAGCAAACCCTTTAGGTTGGGATATGTATTGGGCTGATAGTTTTCATGGAAATAATATTTCACAATTTGAATCTGAATCAGCAGAATTATTGAATTTAGTAAATAATCATTATAAAGCACCATCATTTGCAAATAGTAATAATACTGTTGTAGTAAATGATACGATAGTTTTAGATGATACAAATAATGTATTAAGTAATTATGAAGTATCAACAAATGATAATGCAACAATAAAAAAAGATGGTAATAAACTTTATATTACACCTAATAAAGTTGGAGATATTACAATTCAGTTATCTAAAAATTCTAATCGATTTGGAAAGAGTGCATTTGTTTTTGTTGCGGATGGAGTTCAAAATTTGATGACTGCGGGTAACATAGATCCATACAGAGTAACTTTAAAGATTAAATCAATTGGTGGTAAAGTAACAATAAATAAAGTTGATAAAGATACAAAGTTATCAGTACCTCAAGGTGATGCAACATTAAAAGGTGCAACTTATGGTATTTATAAAGAAGATGGTACAAAAGTATCTTCTATTACAACCAACGATAAGGGAATTGTAACAAGTGGAACTTTACCATCTCAAGGTAGATATTATTTACAAGAAGAGATACCCTCACAAGGTTATGAATTAGATACTGATAATAGATATTATTTTGTAATTACAAAAGATAATTTATATCCAACAGTTACTGTTTATGAAAAAGTAATAGAAAGACATTTTGATTTATTTAAGGTTTTTGCAACAGATAAGACTGGTTTCTTAATTGGTGAACCAAACATTTCTTTTGATATTTATTTAAAATCATCAAATAAAAAAGTAGCAAGAATTACAACTAATGAGAAAGGATATGCTGAAGCAGTGTTACCTTATGGGAAATACATTGTTAAACAAGTATCATCTACATTAAATCATGAAAAAATAGAAGATTTTGAAATAACTATAAACGAAAATACCGAAGAACCATATTATCATTTAATATCAAACGCTGAAATTAAAGCGAAATTAAAAGTTGTTAAAATAGACACTGATTCTAAAGAGGTAATAAAAATGTCTGGTATTAAATTCAAAATATTTGATTTACAAAATAATGAATATGTATGTCAAAATGTTACTTATCCAAATGCTCAAAAAATATGTGAATTTGAAACAAATGAAAATGGTGAGTTTATTACACCTTATGCACTTAAATCTGGTAAATATCGTCTTGAAGAAATAGATCAAAAAATTGATGGTTATTTATGGAATTCAAATTCTATGGAGTTTGAAATAGGAGAAAATTCCGAACTTATAACAGACAACGATTACGGAACAATGGTTTTAGTTAAATTTAAAAATCAACAAGTTAAAGGTAAAGTAATAATAAATAAAACAGGAGAAAAATTGATTATTAAAAACGGATCTTATTCTTATGAAGAGGTAGCACTAGAAGGTGTAAAATTCGGTATATATGCAAGAGAAGATATTATAACCAAAGATGGTGAAAAACATTACAAAAAAAATGAACTAATATCTACAATTTATACAAATGATGAAGGTGTTGCTGAACTTGATAACTTATTTCTTGGAAAATATTATATAAAAGAACTATCAGTACCTAATGATAATTTGGTATTAGATAATAAAGAATATGATTTTGAGCTTACTTATAAGGATCAATATACAGAAGTTGTGACTAAATCATTTGATATATTAAACAAATATAAGAAGGGAACTTTAGATTTTACTAAAATAGATTTATCCACAGGAAAACCATTACCTAATACTAAGATAGAGATTTATACAACTAAAGATGAATTGATTTTCTCTGGAATAACTGATGCAAATGGCAAAATAGTAATAGATGATTTACCTGTAAATGACTATTATTTAATTGAAAAAGAAGCACCAAAGAACTATAAAATCAATCCTGAACGTCAGTACTTTAGCATTAAAGAAAATGGTGAAATAATTAAAGCCACTTTAGAAGATGAATTGATAATCGAAGTTCCAAATACTGATGCAAGTTTTAACTTTTTAAAAATTTTAATACCATGCACTTTAATAGTACTAGGAGTTGTGATTATAACTTATGCTAAACACAAAAAGAATGTTAAAAAAGAAAAATAGTATTTTATACTCAATAGGAGTTCTTTTACTGCTAATTGGAATTTTTATTGTTATATATATTATAGGTTTTAATTATATAAGTAACAAAAAAGATAAAGAAATTATAGAAACTTACATAAATAATTATGATCAAATAATTAATACTTCTCAAGATGTTAAAAAGAATGTAAGTTTAAAATCGAATAAGTTAAATTATATAGCAGTATTAGAAATACCAAAAATAAAATTAAGAAAAGGCATTGTCATGGCGACAAAGAACTTTAAATCAATTAATTATGCAATAAGTGCTGATCGAACAAGTACTTTTCCTGATGTAGAAGGAAGATTGATTCTTTATGCTCATTCCGGAACTAGTAAGATATCATATTTTAAAAATTTAAATAGGCTTAATATTAATGACAATGTTATAGTGTTTTATAAAGGAAAAAGTTACCCTTACAAGATTAATAATATAAAAGAAATAGAAAAAACGGGAAAATTAAAGATTAATAATTCTATCTCTTCAAAAGAACTTATATTAGTTACATGTGTTCACAATACTAATAAACAACTAATAATTACATGTGAAATTAATGAAAGGAAGTGATATTATATCTTATAAAAAAAGAATTCCGCCGATTAAATTAGAATTAACTATTGATATGTTTAACAATGTTTTATCACTCTTAGATAATTCTAACAACGTTGGCGAAAACTTAAAGGAAAAAATTTTAAAATATAGCATTCCAAGCGAGGAAGGCTCTAAGACATCAGTTGTGATTAGATTATTTTTATCAGAAGCATCACAATTGATGTTTTTATTAATTAATAATTTAAAATCAGAGGAAAAAACTTCTTATGATTATTATGACTTATTAACAAAAAATAGACAAATAAAGGAGGAATTATAATATGTTAAATCAATTTGTTTTAGTAGGAAGACTTACAAAAGATCCAGAGCTAGTAGAATTAGAAAATGAAAAAAAAGTATCAAATATAACACTAGCAATTCCAAGGAATTATAAGAATTCTAATGGAGAATATGACACTGATTATATAGATTGTACATTGTGGAATAATGTAGCCGAAAACACTTCAAATTATTGTAAGAAAGGAGATTTAATTGGTGTAAGAGGGAAAATGGAAGTTAATTTTGATAAGGAAAATAATAAAAAAATGACAGTAGTAGGTGAAAGAGTAACTTTTTTATCTTCAAGAAATATGGATAAACCAGAGAACCAAAAAGATTTATAAAAACCAGGAGATAAATAATGAGTTATTTTTCTAAAGAAGACATAATTAAGGTAAAACGATTGGATTTATATACTTATTTGAAAAATTATAATGTTGATGAATTAGTTCATTTTAGTAGAAATACTTACGTTACTAGAAGTCATGATAGTTTAAAAATAAGCAATGGTATGTGGTATTGGTTTTCACAAAATATAGGTGGTAAAACAGCATTAGAATACTTAATAAAAGTAGAGAAGTATAGTTTTACTGATGCTGTTGCTCATCTTTTAAATTGTTTAGAGATTAATCCAACACTAGAAAATAGACCAATTATTAGAAAAAATAAAAATAAATTAGTATTACCCAAACGTAATATTAATAATGATATTGCTATTTCTTATTTAGAAAAAAGAGGTATAGATAGGGGGATAATAAATTATTGCATATATAATGAGACAATTTATGAAGATATAAATAACAACGTTGTATTTATTGGAGCTGATTATAGCTCCATAATAAGATACGCTGGGATACGTGGCACTAAAGGCGTAAGGTATTTAAAGGATGCGTATGGTAGTGACAAAAACTATTCATTTAAAATTAATGCTGTGGAAAACTCAGATACTGTTCATATATTTGAAAGTGCAATAGATTTGTTATCTTTTGCTACACTTCTTAAAATGAATAATAAAAATTGGAGAGAGCATTTTATGTTATCTTTAGCTGGAGTTTACAACCCGTCAGCAAAAATAGAAGAAAGTAAAGTACCATCTGCATTAAAAACATTTTTTAACCATCATAAAGAAATATCAAATGTAGTACTTCATCTTGACAATGATAAAGCAGGTATTTCTTCAGCGAGTGCAATAAAAATTGCATTATCAACATCTTATAATGTAATTAATAATCCACCTTTATATGGTAAGGATTATAATGATTATCTTTTAAGGACATTACAATATAATAAATTACAAAAAACAGATATTGGGGATAGAATATGCCACTAGAATAGTTGTATTTTATGTCCTAGCCAGCACTGAATATTTACTCCCGTAAATATTCTTATGGGGAAACCCCAATCCCCAACCTAGTTTTAAAATAATTGTCATAAAACATTTCTTAAGATGTAAAAAAAGAAACATTTATGATACAATTAATTTAAATAAGAAAGGAAAAATAAAAATGGATAGATATCAAGAGGTACGAGAATATGTTAATGAGAGAATTAATGATATTGATAATATGAAGTTTTATGAGCATAAAGTAATTTGTTTATGTTCTTTAGTAGATACTTTTGTACAAAATTATGGCGCTTATAAAAATGCTAATCGTGAAAGTTTTAGAGATTTCATATCAAAATATTGTGATAAGAGTAGATATTCATATTTAACTGAAACAGATCCTATAACACTTAGTTATGATATGAATAATAAACCATTTTTATTTAAAGAATTAAGTAGTGGTTGTATATATACTCCAAAATCTGCTGAAATAAAGCTTATTTTAAAAAAAATGAATTTAAGTGGTAAAGAAAAACTAAAAAAAGACCATAGTTACATAGATCTTATTTGGAAGAATAGATCTAAAGTAATTCATGAAGGACAATCAGCGGGATTAGTACATGTCGATACTGAAAATGAGTATAATACGCCAATATATTTCGATTATACAAGTTATTGGGCTCTTATATTTCCATATGAATTTTTGAAAGAACTTTTTTTAAATTGTATTAATAATTATTTAGAAAAATGTAAAAATGACAATTTAGATCCATTTAAAAACAATGTTACCTCAAGAAAAAGCTTATATGCATTTTATGATTAAAAAAGAAAAAGTAATAAAGGTTAGTGCTTAATGTACTATCCTTTTTATTTTAAGAAAGGAGAATTATATATGAGAGAATTATTATTTTTTATGATTGGAACTTTAATAGGAGGAATAATAGCAACAATGTTTATGTGTTGTATACAAATAAATAGATTAAATAAATATGAAGAATATAAATCAAGTGAGGATTCCAGCGATGAGGAATAGACAAATAAAAAAACAAGTATGGCTTAACAGAGAAGAGGCAACATATTTAAAAAAGAAGTCAAAAAAGGCTGGAATTAACGAATCGGAATTAATAAGAAACCTTATAATTGGATATGAGCCAAAAGAAAAACCAGATGATAGATTTTATGATGTAATGAAAGAAATGAGAGCAATTGGTAATAATCTTAATCAAATCGCAAGGAAAGCTAATGCCCTTAATTTTATAGATTGCTCATTATATAAGAAAGAAGTGGAAAACTTGAATAGATTTATGATGGATGTTAAAAGAGAATATTTATTACCAAAAGAAATGAGATAAAGTTACCTAAAAATATGGATTAATTTTGTTGTAAATGGTACTATTAATATAGTACGAATATATATGGAGGCAATATATGATAAAAAATAAATTACAAATATTAAACTATATCGTTATAATTATAACTTTAACGTTATTTTTTATCCTGGTTTTTAATCCTAATATGGATGTTAGTTTTCTTACTGCAATAGTAACTTTTATATTATTATCATTATTTACATTTGTTTGTGGTATAAAAATAAATAAAAAGGAAGTATATGAGAATAATATAATAATTTATATGATTTTGTATTTTATATTTTTATTTTCTTTAACAATGCTTATTGGAAGATTTGGCAAAACATTAATAAATATGAAATGTTTTCAAATGTATTTGAGAGATATTAATATTATCCCATTTAAAACCATTATTAAATATTTAACCTCTAAAGTATCATTGCAAGTTATGATTTATAATATTGTTGGTAATTTTATTGCATTAATGCCCTTATCCCTTTTACTTATGCTTAAAAATGATAAGAATAGAAAATTATCTAAACAATTTATTAAAATAAGTATTATTGTACTTATAATAGAACTTTTACAATTAGTATTTTCTTGTGGGAAGTTTGATATTGATGATTTTATATTAAATGTTAGTGGAGCATTAGCTTTCAGTTATATATTATTAAAAACTAACACATTATCAAAAATAAAAAGAATATTTGTAACAGATATGAAACTAAAAAGTTGGGTAAAAAATATTTTATTATTAATTGTAATATTAATTATAATAATGTTTAATATATTGTTAATTTCTGACTTAATTGCAATAAGGTAGAATGTATTATATACTCTTAATATAAAAATCTATAAATAATATGAATATTAAAAATTATCAATTTAGATAATTTTTTTTAGTGAGGTGATAAAAATTGCTACAACAGGTATATGGAAAATAGATAAAAGATTAGATCATGTAATAGATTATATAACAGACCCCGAAAAAACAATTAATGAAGATTATATAAATGATGTGTATAACGAACTTCATTCTACTGATGAATATTTAAATGTATATATTAAGAATGAAAAAAAATATTATGTTTCTGGAATTAATTGTTGTGAAGAAAATGCTTATGAAGAGATGATGTTAACTAAAAAAAGCTATAGTAAAACAAAAGGAATTTTAGGTTTTCATTCATTTCAATCATTTAAGGAAAATGAAGTTACACCAGAATTATCACATGAAATAGGTGTTAGACTTGCTGAAGAAATGTGGGGTGATAGATTTGAAGTTATGGTATCTACGCACGTTAATACCAATCATATACATAATCACTTTGTAATAAACTCAGTATCTTTTAAAGATGGTAAGAAGTATTATGATAATAGAATTAATTATGCAAAATTAAGACGATTATCAGATGAATTATGTGAAGAGTATGGATTATCAATTCTTAAAGAAAAACCTTGTAAAAGAAGTAAGATAAATTATGAGAATTATTATTTAAAATACACTTCTAATGATAATTATTATACTACCGCAAAGGCTGATGTAGATAGAGCAATCGGACAGGCTTATTCATATAAAGACTTTGAAAATCTAATGAAAGCGATGGACTATAAGATTATTTATAGAGGTAATAATATTTTGAGTATAAGGAGAACTCCATATAATAAAAATATCAGGTTAGAAAGAAATTTTGGAAAAGATTATAGTATTAATAGAATTAAAGAAAGAATAGAAGAAACTCAACATACAAGAATTCCTTTTATGGAGGAGTATGGGATTAAGAAAAATAATAGAAATCTTTTGCCAAAGAAAAGAAACAAAAATCACGGAATATATGGATTATATCTGTATTATTGTTATTTGCTTAAGGTTTTTCCAAAACATTATCCTCGTCAGAGATTATCTGCAAACATTAGAGCTGATATTAAAAAGATGGAAAGTATATCTAATCAAACGAAATTGCTTGTAAGTAATAAAATTACAACTTATGAGCAATTTTTTTCATATTTCAAGAAAGTGGACGACAAATTAAATTTACTTGTGGATAAAAGAAGTAAATTATGTATCAAGTATAATAAAACTTTAAATCTTACTGAAAAAGATGAACTTCAAAATGAAATTAAATCAACATACGAAGAAATAAAGAAAATTAGAAAGAAGGTGAAAATATGTGAAGAAATAGATAATTCTTTAAGCAAAATTAAGAAAAATATTGATGACTTTGAGAAAGAAAATAGTAAGGAGGTGCAAAAAGATGAACTCATCAAGTGATGCTGCTGAAACTATGGTAAAAATGACATTACAAGGAACTGAAATGGCTCTTAAAGTTACTGGATCGGCAGCTAAAAATATTGGGGCAATATTAATTGCAATATCAAAAGATAAAACAAAATCAAGAGGTAAAACAACTTTAAATAATATGATTAAATCAGGGAAAGAATTAAAGGTGTTTACATTGTCAGAAAAGGCCTTAAAAACATTTGTTAAAGAAGCAAAAAAATATGGAGTTTTATATAATGTTTTGATTGATAAGAAACAATCTAAAAAAGATGGTATGGTTGATATAATCGTAAGAGCTGAGGACGCAGCTAAAATCAATCGTATATTTGAAAGATTTTTTGAGTCAGCAACAATTAAGTCTGAAAAATCAAAAGAAAAGGAAGATATAACAAAAGAGAATAATGAACCATTAAACCCCAAGAAGGAATCGGAGAAAAGCCCTCAGTCCGATATTTCCTCAGATTGTTCAAGGGAGGGCTATAAGAAGGATGAAAAGCCTTCTGTTAGAAAAGATTTAAAAGAGTTGAAGAAAACCATTGATAAAAGAGGCTCATATAAATCAAATGATTTTAAATCTAAAAGAATAAAGAAAGTAAAAGAAAAATAATTATGAAAGATAATAAAGATTTGTTTTTGTATCTTTTTGGAATGATACCTTGTATTTGGTTAGCAATTTTACTAGCACCATACATTGATAAAGGTCTAGTGGAACTAATGAGAGTATTTCCAATAATTATAAGTAATCCATTTGAAATAACATGGACTAGTACTACTCCAAAAACGATATTTTTATTTTTAATAATATATGTATTCATAATTGGAGTATATACTTTTACAAGAAAAAATTATAGAAAAACAGAAGAATACGGCTCAGCAAAATGGGGTTTAATATCCAACGTTAAAAATAAATATTTTCAAAAACCATATAACAATAATAAAATTTTAACAAGAAGAGTGGCTATTGGATTAAATGGGAAAATACATAGAAGAAATTTAAATACCGTAGTAATTGGAGGTTCTGGTGCAGGTAAAACTAGATTTTACTGCATACCTAACATACTTCAAGCAAATACTTCATATGTAGTTTTAGATCCTAAAGGAGAAATTGTAAGATCAGTTGGGGGTTTTTTAAAGCAAAAAGGTTACAAGGTTAGAGTTTTAGACTTAATAAATATGGACAAAAGTCATTGTTATAATCCTATTAAGTACGTAAATAGTGATAATGATGTTCAAAAACTAGTAACAAATATATTTAAATCAACAACACCTAAGACAGGAACTACTTCTGATCCATTTTGGGATACGGCTGCTTCTATGTTATTATCAGCACTTATATTTTATCTTAAGTATGAAGCCCCAGAAGAAGAACAGAATTTTTCAATGGTTATGGAAATGCTACGATATGGTGATGTAAAAGAGGACGATGATATGTATGTAAGTCCTCTTGATATGTTATTCCAACGATTAGAAGAAAAAGATCCAGATCACATAGCAGTTAAATATTATAAAAATTATCATAGTGGTTCGGGTAAAACATTAAAATCTATACAAATAACTTTAATTTCTAAATTGGAAAAATTTAATTTAAGCACTGTTGCATCTTTAACTTCAACAGATGAACTGGATTTAGATGATTTTGGAGATAAAAAAGTTGCTTTGTTTGCAATAATACCAGATAATGATTCTTCTTTTAATTTTTTGGTAAGTATATTATATACCCAACTGTTTCAGAGATTGTTTTATTTAGCAGACTATAAATATGATGGCGGTTTACCAATACCTGTTCATTTCTTGATGGACGAGTTTGCTAATATTAGTTTACCTAATGATTTTGAAAAGATTTTGTCTGTAATGAGATCTAGGCAGGTATTTGTATCTATAATATTGCAAAACCTAGCACAACTAAAAGCCTTATTTGAAAAGCAGTGGGAAAGTATTATAGGAAATTGTGATGAATTTTTATACCTTGGTGGAAATGAACAATCTGTTCATAAATATGCAAGCGAACTTTTAGGAAAAGAAACAATTGATACTAATACTTATGGAAAGTCTAGCGGAAGAAGTGGGAATTATTCGACTAATTATCAGATTGCTGGAAGAGAACTAATGACAGCAGATGAAATAGCTAGATTGGATAACAAGTATGCTTTACTTTTTATAAGGGGCGAAAGGCCTATTAAGGATTACAAGTATGATGTTTTAAAACATCCAAACGTAAAACAATCATTAATAGGTGGTGCTTGCCCATACATTCATGGGAAAGTTACTAAAGCAGTTGCAACAATAAATATTGATTATTATAAAATTAATGGTAATGAAGATATTTATGAAGATAAAGAAAATGAAGATGAATATGATATTGTATCTTCTGAAAATATAAATGACTATTTAATTCGGAGGGAAAGAAATGAAAAATAAAAATGAAAAAATTATAAAAAAAATATATAAAATTTATATAATTACATCCTTGGTATTTTTGGTTAGCTTTGGATTTAGTATGACGGTTTTTGCAACCAATGATCCACTAGCAGTAGTAAATAATCTATCGTCGTTTATTTTTAGTTTGATAAGGGCGATAGGATTAATTTTGTTAGGTTTCGGTATATTGCAAATAGGTTTATCCTTAAAAGCACATGATCCTAGCCAAAGAGCAAATGGATTTTTAACCGTTGCAGGTGGTATAGTAATTACATTTACTAAAGAAATACTAGATATGATAACTAAATAAAGTTTTGGAGGTGAGATAATGAGTGATAACTGGGTTGTACAAGCATTACAAAATGCATTAGATATATGGGATTCTAAACTTAATGAAATTTGGAATTTAATCACACAAACACCAGAAACTTTTAAAAATGGAGTTATTTGGGATGTAATAAAAGATATTCATGGGGCTATGCAAGCAATTGGGCTAGCCCTTTTAGTTTTGTTTTTTGTTATTGGTGTAATGAAAACTTGTGCATCTTTAACTGAGGTAAAGAAACCAGAACATGCCCTGAAATTATTTTTAAGATTTGCTATTGCTAAGGGAGTTGTGACATATGGTTTAGATCTTATGCTATCAATTATAAAAATTGTTCAAGGAATAATAACAACAATAATAAAAACTGCAAGTATTGGTATTGATACGAAAACGACATTACCAAGTGAACTTATAACTGCAATTGAAAGTTGCAGTTTTTTAGATTCAATTCCATTATGGATAGTTGGCTTAATAGGAAGCTTAGTTGTTACGGTGTTATCATTCATAATGATAATGACTGTTTATGGAAGGTTTTTTAAACTTTATTTATACACAGCAATAGCACCAATTCCATTGTCGGCATTTGCAGGAGAACCAACTCAAAGCGTAGGAAGAAACTTTTTGAAATCATATAGTGCAGTATGTTTAGAGGGCGTCATAATAGTTCTCTCTTGCATTATATTTTCATTGTTTGCATCATCCGCTCCGGTTGTAGATTCTAATGCATCAGTTGTGGCACAATCATGGAAGTACATAAGTGAATTAATTTTTAATATGCTTGTGTTGGTTGGAACTGTTAAACTATCTGATAGAGTAGTTAAAGAAATGATGGGATTATAAAATAAGAAAAAAGGAGAGATGAAAATATGAGAAAACAATATGATGATTTTACACAATTAAAATTAAAAGATATGAGTAAGAGTATAAGTGATATGACTTATAGGTATATAAATCCTGATACGCAAGAACCCACTAAAGTTCCTGCGGTTCATTACGAAAAGATATTAGATCAGGTTACGGAAAAATATATGAGTGATATAACATCACGACAATTTTTAACTATTATGTATAACCAGTTAAATGCATTAAAAAAAGAAGATGAAAAATATTTTAATCAAGCTTTATTGTGTATGGATATTGGTCTTAATCCAAAAGATTTAAGAATTAATGAACAAATAGCGATAGAATATATAGATAGTTTTATTAATGATAAGAAAAACTATGAAAAGAAAAACTTTCATTTTTTAAGTTCAGATATTATAGAGGCTTATGATGAAGCGAAAAGCGATACTAGATTACAAACTATGGTGGTAAGAGATTCTAATAAACTTGAAGATATAGAAGATTCAATGTTTAGGGGTTCTGAAAGGGAGAGATAGAAGTGGAAGTAAAAATAAACAGAGAAATACGAAACTATAAAGAAAATATATTTTTTGGATTGTCAGTAAGACAATTCATTTTTTCTTTATTATCGTGTTTATCAGCAGTTTTATTATATTTTTTGTTAAGAAATAAAGTAAATACTGAAGTTCTATCATGGATATGTATGTTAGGAGCTATACCGTTTGTAGTTTTAGGTTTTGTAACATATAACGGAATGACTATTGAAAAGTTTATATTTGCTTTAATTAAATCCGAATTATTAATACCAAGAAACTTAAAATTTTCATCTGAAGATATTTATTACTTAGCTTTGAAAGACTGGTTAAACAAAAGAAAAAAGGAGGATTTTAAAAAATGATAAAAACGCTTAAAAATATAAAAAATCAAGAGAAAGGAAAGAGTACTATACCTAAAAGTGTTCAGGAAGTAATACCAATAAAAAAGATATATTCTGATGGTATATTTTTAGTTGGTAAAAATAAATATTCAATAATGTATAGATTTACTGATATTAATTATGCGGTAGCATCAAAGGAAGATAAGGAAACAATGTTTTTGGATTATTCAGAATTATTAAACTCATTTGATAGTGGTGCTACTACAAAAATAACAATAGCGTTAAGAAGAATTAATAAACAAGATTTTAAGAAAGACATCTTGCTTAAGTTTAAAGAAGATGGATTAGATATTTATAGACAAGAATATAATCAAATGTTACTTGATAAATCAGTAAATGCAAATGGTATGGTTAGGGAAATTTATTTAACTATTTCAATATTTAAAAAAAGTTATGAGGATGCTAAAATATATTTTAGAAGAATTTCAAATGATATTATTTCCCACTTGTCTAAATTGGGTTCAAAATGTTGTCAATTAAATTTGAATGATAGATTAAAAATATTGCATGATTTTTATAGAATTGGGGAAGAATCGAATTTTAATTTTGATTTAAAGAACGAAATGAAAAGAGGTCATAATTTTAAGGATTATATATGCCCAGATTCATTTAGTTTTAAAAGTGATTATTTTGAAATGGGAAACAAAGTAGGAAGAGTTTTATTTTTAAAAGATTACGCTAGTTACATTAAAGATAGTATGGTATCAGAGCTTACGGATATGAATCAAAATATGATGATGAGCATAGATGTAATACCAATACCAACTGACGAAGCTGTAAAGGAAGTAGAAAATAGGTTGCTTGGAGTGGAGACTAATATAACAAACTGGCAAAGAAAACAAAATGCGAATAATAATTTTAGTGCAGTTGTTCCTTATGATTTAGAACAACAAAGAAAAGAGAGTAAAGAGTTTTTAGATGATTTGACTACTAGAGATCAAAGGATGATGTTTGCTAATTTAACAATGGTTATAACAGCAGATACAAAAGAGCAATTAGATGCAGATACAGAAACAGTTTTATTAACAGCAAGAAAACATCTTTGTCAAATAGTTCCTTTAAAGTATCAGCAAATGGATGGTTTAAATACAGTTCTTCCAATAGGTGTTAGAAATATTGAAACTTTAAGAACTTTAACGACTGAAAGTTTAGCAGTTTTAAATCCTTTTAGAGTTCAAGAAATAATGGATGAGGGAGGAATTTACTATGGAGAAAATGCTATTAGTAATAATTTAATTATGGTTAATAAAGAAAACTTATTAAATCAATCTGCGTTTTTACTCGGAGTACCTGGATCTGGAAAATCATTTAGTGCAAAGGAGCTTATAACCTTTTTATCGCTATCAACAAACGATGACATATTAATATGTGATCCAGAAGGAGAGTACTCCGCATTAGTTAATGCTATGGGTGGTGAAGTAATAGAAATATCCGCTAGTAGTAAGGATCATATAAACGCAATGGATATGACAGAAGGATATGGAGATGGTGTTAATCCGGTAAGTGATAAATCTGAGTTTATTTTATCATTGTTTGAGCAGTTGGATAAAAATGGTTTAGGTCCTCGTGAAAAATCAATTATAGATAGATGTACGGCTTTGGTATATGAAGATTATCATGATTCGGGTAAAATGCCTACACTAATTGATTTGAGAGAAAAATTATTACAACAGCCTGAAAAAGAAGCAAGAAATTTAGCATTATCTTTAGAGTTGTTTACAAATGGTTCATTGAATGTTTTTTCACATGAAACAAATGTTAATACAAGTAGCAGAATAATTTCATATGATATTTATAAACTTGGTAAACAGTTAAAAACTATGGGACTTTTAGTAATAACTGATGCTATGATTAATCGTGTATCGGATAATTTTAAAAAAGGTAAAAGAACACATATATTTATTGATGAAATACATGTTATGTTTGCTAATGAATATTCAGCAACATTTTTTAATTCTGCATGGAGACAGTTTAGAAAAAGAAATGCATATCCAACTGCAATAACTCAAAATGTTGAATATTTGTTATCATCAGTTGATGCATCTACGATGCTATCTAACAGTGAATTTATAGTTATGCTTAATCAAGCCTCATCAGATAGAAAGGAATTAGCAAAATTATTGAATATATCTGATGAACAAATGTCATATATTACAAATTCTGATGCTGGTTGTGGACTTATTAAATATGGTAGTAGTCTTGTACCATTCATAAATAAATTTCCTAAAGAAACCAAGTTATATAAATTAATGACCACAAAACCAGGGGAATAATACTATGCATACAATAAAGCAAAAGTATAAGAAGGATAAAACCATAAAAAGCCTAAATAAAAAAGAAGTAGTGCAAGAAAAATTAAAAAATAATATTATTCAAACCAAGGAAGGAAACGTAAGTGAGTCTACAAATTCTTATGGAGTCAATAAGATAGAAGAAACTACAAAAAATATTTATAATAAAATCGGTAAGATTTTATATAGCAATGGCAAAAAAGCTGTTTTAGATACAAAGAATAATGCAATAAAATTAAAAAATAATCTTAAGCTTTTAAGAGAAAAGGAAAATAAAAAAAGAAATTTAAAGAGAGTTAAAAAACAGGCTAAAACATCAACTAAAAAAACTATAAAAAATGGTAAAAGATTAGCCAAAGAAACAGCTAAGATGCCAAGAAGAATTATTGCAACAACCAAAAAGACTATTAAAGCAGTTAAGACATTAGCTAAAGCATTAATAAAAATAGCAAAAGCTGTAATATCAGGAGCGAAAGCTCTTATTTCAGCAATAGTAGCAGGTGGATGGATTGTTGTTATAATAGTAGTTTTATGCTTGATTGGCTTTTTATTTAATTCTGTGTATGGAATATTTTTCAGTAGTGAAAATACTGGAAATAAAACCATGAGTAGTGTTATTGTTGAATTAAATAATGAATTAGCGGATAAAATAAATAACATCCAAAATGAAAATGTTCATGATGATTATGTTTTGAATTTGAAGAGACCAGAATGGAAAGTCGTTTTAAGCGTTTATGCAGTAGTAGTATCTTCCGGAAAAAATGGTAGTGATGTAATGACCATAACGGAAGAAAAAACGGTAATACTTAAAGAAATATTTTGGAAAATGAATGAGTTGTCTTATTATGTTGCAGACGAGTTAGATGATAATGGTAATACTAAAAAAATACTATATATAAACATTAATAGTAAAACTGTTGAAGAGATGATTAATGAGTATGCACTTAATAATGAACAGAAAAAACAATTAAATGAATTATTGGATGATAAATATGAAAGTTTATGGTCAAACGTTGTATACGGAAATAGTACTGGTAATTCTAATGTTGTCGATGTTGCATTATCGCAAGTTGGAAATAAGGGCGGAGAACCATATTGGAGATGGTACGGATTTAATTCAAGAATAGAGTGGTGTGCTGTTTTTGTATCTTGGGTTTACAATCAAGTAGGAGAACTAAATATAGCAGTACCAAAATTTTCAACTTGTCATACACAGGGAGTACCATGGTTTAAAACTTTAGGACTTTGGAAAGAAAAGGGATATGTACCAAAATCTGGTGATGTAATATTTTTTGATTGGGAACAAGATGGTCATGTTGATCATGTTGGTATTGTAGAAACTAGTGATGGAAAAGAGGTTTATACAATTGAAGGTAATTCTAGAGATGAAGTAAAAAGAAAAAAATATAAAATTGATAGTAAATATATTTATGGCTATGGTATTCCAAAACATTAAAAAAGGAGATTTTTTTAATCTCCTTTAAATTATTTCTTTTTAACTTTTTTCTTTTTTATACTTAGTAAATCAGTTAATTCTATATTTAAAACGTTGCATATTTTTATTAAAGTACTTAAAAGAATATCATCTTTAGTACAATTTTCTAATCTTGAAACATAACAAGTACTTAATCCAGCACTAAGTTCAAGTTCTTGTTGTGTCATATTTTTATCTAATCTATAATGTCTTATATTTTCAGCTATTAATTTTAAAACATTCTCATTATTGATTTTATTCATAATTACTCCTACTTCATATACTTATTTTATAATTATTACCAGAATTCATCTATGGACTTGAGTACAAATTTAATCTTGACTTCAGTTCAAGTATTCATATATAATTAAAGTATAAAAAGGTGATTACTATGATAAAAAAAATCGACAATAATTGGTTGATAAAGAAAGAATTTATAAAATGTATTTGTGAAGAATTTAATAGATTAAAGTTATCTATTTATAATGATACTATTATTATGGATAATATTTCTAAAATTAATATTGATAATGACAAGTTTGTAAGTAAAGAATTTTATTTTTATGATTCTTATAACAAAGATAAATTTAGTTTCATTAATTTTGTTGATGCTTTCAATAGACTTCCCAGAAAAGAAAGAGATGTTTTTTATTGGAGTTTTATAGATACTAACTACTGTTATAATGACGATTTTATAGCAAATAAACTAAATTATTCTTTAGGTTACTTTTATACTCAAAAAAAGAAAACAATATTAGATTTTTCGGATTCCATAGGGATAAAAACTACTTGTTAATATTATGCTTTATATAAAAAACACAAGAAAAAAAATAAATACTTGTTATAAAAGTTTATATCTTAAGGAAGAATTAGCTAAGAAAATTGAAAAAATAGCAATTAAATATAATACGTCATTTAATAACGTTATTGTTTCTATGATTGAAACTTGTTTAAATCAAAAAGACAAATAAGTGTTTTCTTATTTGTTTTTTTGATATAAATAATGTTCATTTATTAAATATTCTATTCTATCTTCGTATTCTATATAAGAAACTTTTTTTATGTCATTTCCGTATATTTTAAAATTATTTTCAACAAAAATTTTTAACTCTGTACGATTCAAATGTTTCATTTTATTTTTATTCCCCCCTTTAAGTTTGCTATGATAACATACAATTAGTAAATAAAATGTCGTATTTTGTAAGAAATTAATTTACTTTTATATTAGAAAAATATATAATAAGAGCCAAAAAAGAGAGGAATGCCTTTATAGTAGTTTAAAAAAATTAGTATAATTGATTAGATATTTAGTAGTACATCTAAACACTTTTACTTTAGCAGTAATGTGGCATTTAGGGGTGTGCTACAGTGATGACTGTTTTTTGGCTTATATATAATAAAAAATATATAAATCTCAAATGTGTCTTTATTAATAAAGTCCCACTTGGGATTTTTTTGTTATGGATTAGGGGACCGCCTTTTCTATTGAATAACTCAATAGAAAGGATGGTAAATGAAAAGACCAAAAAGAAAAAGAAAAAATGATAACCCTTATTTTTTAGAGCAAAATGAATCTAATGATAAATATAATGTTATTTTTTACGATTCAAAAGGGGTTTTAAAACGAGTGCATGTACCAGAAAGTGTATTCAGTGTAATGGATAGATTTGAACTCGATGACATAGCTGAACTAAATGAGTTTAGTAGACATATTGAACATTTTAATATAATAGAAAATGATTTTGTTTTGTATAAAAGGACATTAAATAAAGAGAAACTTATTAGCGATATAGTTGAACAGTCCATGGATTTTGAAAAATTATGGGAAGCTATAAATAAATTATCAAAGATACAAAGAAGGAGAATTATTAAATATTATTTTGATGGTAAAACTGAATATGAAATTGCGAAAGAAGAAGGTGTTTCACAGCAATCAGTACATATAGGATTAAAACAATCACTATCGAAATTGAAAGAAATTTTAAAAAGTTTATATTTTTGATCTGTTATTTTCTATTTAAGTGAGCAAATAGGTGAAGGGATATATATTTTCCTTTACCTATTTTTGTTAATAGGTTTGATCTTTGACAATTTAATATTTTAGAATTTATGAAAATTTTTGTAATTGACAGAATTATAAAATTGTTTATTAAAAAAAGTCTAGTGAAAGTCCAGTAAGAAAAAAATTATTATGAAGATGTTAAAGAAAGGAAAGTGAGAAAAATGAATTTAACAGATCAAACTGTAAGTGGAACTAATCAAGTAAGCTTACAAAATTCACTTAATGCTTCGCTTATGAAGTTAAAAGTGACTACGAGTGCAAATACTACTGCACCAACAGATAATGATTGCTTTATATATGTTGATAAAGCATCAAAAGAAAATCCTACAGAAGAAAGAAAACAATATCTTTTCGAGTTAAAAGCACCTTTAAGATATTTTGACTCAGTAGGGGATGAGTTATTACAAGAATTTAAAATTGTTAATAACGACGTTGTAATGGAAACTACAGTTACTAGAAAAGTAGGAGTACAAGAAGATGGAACAAAATATGTATTACAAACTCCTGAAATCGAGAGTATTGATGCATATCCTGTTACGCTATTTGAGGGCTCTAATTATATTTATACCAACTATCAAAATGTTGATATAGAAATAATTTATCCAAAGGATACTGAAGAAGGAAAAGCCTTTTTAAATATCTCGACTTATTATAATCATAAAATAAAAAATGATGGTGAATTTTCTTTGGATGATATTTATTTTAAAGATGCGTTTACTAAAACTGAAGATAAATTAAATTTAGAAGTTAATAGTGCTAGCGTTGATTGTATTACTTCAAATAAAAATAATTTCAGTTTAGATAGCGATGGTAATTTAATAGTTAAAACTTTAACGGTAGGTGATAAAAAAGAAGAACAACTAGATAAAACCGCTGTTTGTAATATGGTATATCCTGTTGGAAGTCTTTATATGTCTATTAATAATACCAATCCAGCGGATCTATTTGGAGGAGTTTGGTCACAAATAAAAGGTAGATTTTTATTAGGACAAGGCTCAAATGAAGGAAATACAACAAATTATTGGGGAGCTTATGCTGCAGGTACATGTGATTTTCCAGCAGGTGAGATGAGTGGAGAACCATATCATACTTTAACTGTTAATGAAATGCCTAGTCATACACATGCTCAAAATCCTCATTCACATAGTTCAAAAGCAAAAGGATTCAACGGAACTTCTAATAAGAGTGGTTACTATATGCTACGTAGAAATAGAAGTGATGATAGCTATGATGATATAAGTGCAGAAGCAGCAATGAGTACAACTGCAACTAACCAAAATACTGGTGGAAGTGCTTCACATAACAATATGCCACCATATTTAGTAGTTTATATGTGGAAAAGGGTGTCATAATGATAACCCTTACCACAAGAAAGGGTCTAGACATGGTTATGAGAAATTATGCAAATACTGTTCATGAACTAAATTTTTTAAAGAAAAGACTTAGTTTAATTGACGAGTATGAAAAAACTTTAAAAAGTATAAAAGAAAAAATATGCCATTTAATATCAAGTAATCAAAATGTTGTAGATCAGATGGAAAAAGATATTAAAAAATTATCAGGCATTGAAAATAAACTTTATTATGAAATTGTTATTAATGGCACTAATGTAACTAAAGCTGTTGATAAAGTATCACAAGATGAGTTTATTGATATATCTACTATTTGGAAAAATTATTATCCAAAGGTAAAAAAGGAAATAGATGCATTATACCTACTATTTCCAAATGAAAATTAAAAAGAAAAGGAGGTCTAGCTATGAAAGAAATAGAATTAATTGGAAAAAGAAAAGCAAGAGAAAAGCATTTCTTAAAACAAAATGGTGTAATAGAAGCTCAGGTATTTGATGAAGATATTCACTTCCTAAAGAATGGAATATATGAAGAAATCGATAATACATTAATTGATAAAGGTGACTATTATACAAATAAAAATAATGCTTATGAAGTTAAATTATATAAGGATACCTCTGATAATTTAATGGAAGTAAGTATAGATGATAAATTTATTAAGACAAGATTACTTAATCCAAATTTATCAGAATTAACTGAAAACATAATGGAATCTAAAACTCACAAAAATGTTTGCTATTCAAATATATTAGATAATATAGATTTGGAATATAATGTTTTACCTACTAAGGTTAAAGAAGCCATTATATTAAAAAACAAAAATGTATGTATAGAAAAATTAGTATTTTCTATTGAGACTAATATGAAATTGAGCTTATTAGAAAACAAGAAAATTATTGCGGAAAAAGATGATGTTCAAATATTTGAATTTGATGCTCCATATATGATTGATAAGGAGTTTAAAACTAATAATAAAATTTCTTATGAGTTAATAGAATACGAAGATAAATATTTATTAAAAATAAAAATAGATGAAGAATGGTTACAGGATGAAAATACTAAATATCCAGTGATGATAGATCCTACTATATCTAACTCTGGGCAAAATAATAGTGTATATGATACTTATATTGCAAATACAAGTATGTATGAAAAAGAAAATTTTGGCAGTGAGGAAATTTTAAATGTGGGACTTTGGAAAATTGACGAAAATGATTATACAGTATCAAGATCACTTTTAAAATTTGATTTACCTCTAATAGGTACTGGAAGTCAAATAATAGATGCACAGTTAAATTTGATTGGCTATCCTGTGGAAGGTAATTCGATGTTGTCACAAATTGTTAATGTTCATAGATTAACTTGTGATTGGGATGAAGGAACAGCAACGTGGAATACAATGCATGATAAGTATGATTCAAAGGTAGAGGCTTGTATTCATTCTGTAAGAAGCGGACTTGATGAAGATGGTACGATCAACCCAGTTATTTCATCTGCCAATTTAACTAGATTAGTTAAAAAATGGTATACCGGAACACCAAATTATGGTATTATGCTAAAATTAAATGAAGAAATTTATGAAGATATAAGACCTGTGTTTTTTTCTAAAAATAACAAAGTATCTGGAGGTAATCCAAAACCTGTGTTAGTAATTTCATATAGAAACCAAAACGGAATAGAAGATTATATGGATTATCAAGAGCAAAATTTTTCTAATGGGACAGCATATGTTAATAAATATAATGGTAATTTGACAACTATATTTGATATTGGGTCAACTATTGGTAGTAATACATCAATTAATTTAAATCTAGTTTATAATACTAATGATGTTGTATTAAATAATGATTTTGGATATGGTATAGGATTTAAATTAAATTTACATCAAATGATAAAAGAACAAATTATTGATGGAAAAACGTATTTGGAATATTGTGATGAGGACGGTACATTACATTATTTTTTAAATCAAAAAACTTCTTTTGATGAAAATGGATATAATACAATCAATACGGAAAATGTTTATTATGATGAAGATGGTCTTGATCTGACAATAACAAAGAATAATGATAATTATATTCTTAAGGATAAAAAAGGTAATATAATGAAATTTAGCAAACATGGAATTATTGCATATCTGACTGAAATAGAAGAAGTAAATGGTGCTAAAAATACAATAGAATATAATTCAGAAAATATCATAACAAAAATAATTGATACCAATGGTGAAGAAATAAAAATAAATTTAGATAATAATAATTTATGTATAATTAGCCCATCAGAAACTGTTATCTTGAGTTATTTGAATAATCAGATTATTAGAATAAATGACATAAATGGAATAACTGAATTCGAGTATAATGATAAAAAGATTTTATCCAAAATAACTGACACAAGTGGAATAAAAATAAAATATGAATATTATAATCAAGAACCATATAAGGTTAAAAGGGTATCTGAATATGGTATAGAAAATACGTTGGGTGAATATTTTGATATATTATATGGATTTGATTCTACTACGATAACTGATTCTGAAGGAAATGCACAAAATATAACATTTAATTCTCAAGGTGCGATAGCCTCTATTAGTGGCTTAAAAGAAAAAGATGATATTGCAAATGCTTATGGAATTAGTCAAATAAATGGAACGACTGCTAATTTAAACTTAGGTTATAATAATAAATTATTAAAATCTAAAATACCAATTAAATATGTAAATAATCTTTTAAATAATAGTAGCTTTGAAACAAATGACATAAAATTTACTAGTTCTGAAGGTGCTGATTTAATTATTTCACATGAAGAATATATGACAGGAACTAATAGCTTGAAGGTTGTTAACGCAGAAAAGAATCAATATATAATTGAAAATGTAAATGTTAAAAAAGGTGATTATTATACTTTTAGTGCTTATATAAAGAATTCTAACAAGGTTAGACTATCTTTGGGATATGTTGATGAAAATTATGACACTGTTGAAGAAGTTGGTGAAATTATAGGTAATAATGATAAATTTGAAAGACATGATTTAACAATATATTATCCGGAGAATTCTACTAGTCTTTTGTTTATTAAAATTTATTTTGATGAAGTAGGAATTACATATGTTGATGATGTTCAGTTAGAAATTGGAGAGGTTGCTAATAATTATAATCTAATAGAAAATTCTGATTTCTCCGCTGGTTTTTCAGATTGGACATTGAATGCATGGAATACAGACACTGGTAATAATATACCGACGAATGATAAAATTGAAGTTGTTTCACTAAAGGATAATGTGAAAGCACTTAAAATAAAAAAGAATCCCTCGTATTCATTAACCATGTCTAAAAAATTTGATATAAATGGTAAAGGTGGGGATGTATATAATATTTCTTTTTGGTATAAGAACGAAGGAATTATTTCTGACTTTTCTTTGGATTATGGAAGCAGGGTTTTTATTGGATTTAATTATATTGATCAAGATGATGGTCAATGTGAATTATCAAGTCCAGAACTTAATATAAATGATGAGTTATGGCAATTTTCATCAAATGAGTTTATAGCAAAAAAAGATTATAGTTCAATAGTTATTTCTTTTAGTCATATTGATGATGCTAACGATATATATATTACTAACTTAAGTTTATATAAAGATATAAGAAGTGTTAGTTATGAATATGATGATTTTGGAAACGTTATTCTGAGCAGTAATTTAAATAATAAGGTTGATAACTTTAATTATGATAAAAATAACCAATTAATTCAAATGACAAATCCAAAGGGTAAAAATTTTGCATTTGAATATGATAATGTTATTACGGATAGAGTTATAAATGGAATATCTGATATGGGTATATCCAATCAAGCGAAATATGATAAAAATAATAATCCAGTTCTAACTAAAGTTATGAAAAACAATTTATTCGGAGAGATGAATGATGGTTTATATAAAATAAGATTAAAGGGTACTAATAATTATTTGAGAAATGTCTCTAATCAAATAAAAATAGATGAATGTGATAGTGATTTGTGGTCATTAGAAAGAAATGGTAGTGCTTTTAAAATCCATCACTCTATAGTCATTGATAAATATTTTACGATTGAAAACAATAGGCTTGTGTTATCAGATTATAATGAGGATAATTCTTTATTTGAATTAGTCAAGAATAAAAATGGAAGCTATTTAGTAAAATCAAAGAAAGATAATAAATATTTAAAATATAGTGGTTTGGGAATAGAATCTGTAACGTTAGAAGAAAATGATTATAATTTTGAATTTTATTTTGAAACAATTGATTTAAACTTATTTATTGAAAATGGTGCTAAATATACAAATGATGGAAAATTCATTAAAAATACAAATGATTTGTTTGGAGATATTAATTATGATATAGATACTACGACTGGAATGTTAAAATCAGAAAAAGATGCTAATGGAAATATAACTAATTATTGCTACAACAATAAAAAACAACTTACAGAGGTTTCTAATTCAGATAAAAAAGTTATATATGAATATAATGATAGTAATTTATTAAGTAAAATAAAAAATGGAACTATGGAATATAATTACCTTTATAATGAATTTAATGATATAAAAAAAATAAAAATTGGAGATAATTTAAATTTGATTGACTTTTTTTACAAAAATGGTAATTTGACTTCTTATAAGTATGGAAACGGATCAGTTATTAAAGGAACATATGATAATTTTGGAAGAATTGAGAAGGTTGAAAAAGAAGATCAAACATATTATTATAAATATGATAGTAATGGAGATTTATCTAAAATAATTTCTGAAAATGATATTATTAAGTTTGATTATGATTTTTCAAAAAGATTATGTATATATAAAAGTAATAAATTAGAAGCAAGATACATATATGATGCAAATGAAAATATTTTAAGTGTTTCACATAAATTGGAAGACATAAATAATAAAATAATGTATACTTATAGTGATGATGATTATGTTACAAGTACATCATTTGATGATAACAAAATAATTTACGAATATGATGGTTTAGGACGAATTATATCGGAAAATATAAACAATCAGTATCCAACTAACTATAGTTATGTAACAAATGGAAGAGCAACTTCCTACTTGGTAAATTCAATTTCTAATAATGGTGATGAATATAATTATAAATATGATAAATTAAAAAATATAACTCATATTTATCACAACGGAAAGCTGGAAAATAAATATAAATACGACGATAATAATCAATTGATTTATGAAAAAAACTATATGCTTAATAATATAATAAAATACAAATATGATAATAATGGAAATATTTTATCTAAATCAAATTATGATATTAAAAATTATAATTTGATTAGTAAGATGACATATGAATATGACAATGAAAATTGGAGTGATCAACTAACTAAGATTAATGAAAAAACAATTATATATGATGATATTGGAAATCCAATTCAAATAGGAAGTAATATACATTTAAATTGGATTAATGGAAGAGAATTGAAGGAGTATAATGACGGAATTAATCAAATAAAATATAAGTATAATATAAGTGGAGTAAGGACGGAAAAAATAATTAATAATGATAAAACAAGTTACTTTATTGAAGGAAGTAATATTGTATTTGAAAAAAATGGTAAAAATATGTTATATTATATACGTAGTAATATGGATGATTTATTGGGATTTAAATATAATGATAGAACATATTACTATGTCAAAAACATTCATGATGATATAATAGCTATATTAAATAGTTCAAATCAAATTGTAGCTAAATATCAATATGATTCATGGGGAAATATTTTATCGATAACTGATTCTCAAGGAAATGATATTTCAGCAGATATTAATCATATTGCAAATATTAATCCATATAGATATAGAAGCTATTATTATGATAAAGAAATAAAGATGTATTACTTAAATGATAGATACTATAATCCATTAATTGGCAGATTTATTAATCCTGATATTACAACAGGCGAAGTAGGTGGCAATATTATTGGTCATAATATGTATCAGTATGCATTTAATAATTCAATTAATTTTGATGATTCAAATGGTGACTGGCCAAAGTGGTTAAAAAAATCTATTAAAAAAATAGCAATAGGAGCAGCGGCTATTGCAGTAGGAGTTATTATTACGGCAGCGACTGGAGGATCAGCATTACCAGCTTTAGGCGCAGGCATAATGGCTGCTTTAGTGACAGGTGCAATATCCGGAACCATAAGAGCTGCGACATCACTTATTAAATCTAATAGATCTAAAAATAATACTTCATCGACGAAACGAAAATCTAATACAAAGAAGAGCTCAGGTTCAAGCTCAACATTAAAAGAAACCAGAAAATCATTTGTGGAAGGATTTGCCGATGGATTTATGTATGGAGGTATATTGGCAGGTAGTGCGCAAATGATTAGTGGTTGTTTTAAAATATCCACTAATTTAGGAGTCGTTGGAGGAAAAAAATCCGGAATAAATATTAGCAATAATATTAAAATATTATCTCCGAATGCAGGTTTTCATACCAAAAGTATAGGTGGAACGATAATTAAATTTGGAGAAAACGTTAGATTAGATGTAGGTTCAAGTTCTTTGTTTCACACTCATGGTCTTGGAATAGATCATTTGCCATTCGGTATATTTTCCTCTGGTTTATATGGTGGATTAAAAAAATAAATTAATTGAAGAGGGTGAATTAAGATATATGAAAAAAATAGTCGAAACTGAAATAAAAATAACAAAAAATTATAATCAAAACAATTTAACAAGAATACTTAATAATTTTAATTATAAAAAATTATTTGTAATTATTGATACAAGCGATAATACTATTATTCAAGAATTTTTAAAAAATAAGAATATAGAAATTATAACTAAAAAGGAATTGAGAAAACAAAGCCCATATATATTATCTATAATAGATAAAGCCAATGAATATATCATTGATGAACTAAGTAATTATGACGCTGATTTATTAATAGTAGATTATAAAGAAAAAATTATAAATTATATTATGGATAATTTGAATAAAATTAATATTTATAATTTAGTTAATAAAAATGATGCCGAATTTGTTATTGATTATTGGAAATCTGAAAGCAGAATTCATATATTGTTGAATTCTTCGAAATACTCTAAAGAATTTTTGAAGAATGAAAAACTCATAAGATAAATAATTTTAATTTGCCCTACATAAGATAAAAATTTAAAAGGTATGTTTAAAATGCCTTTTAAATTTTTTGAAATGGAGTATATATGATAAATTTTATAATAAAGTATTGGATTGAAATATTGCTAACATCTATTACATCAGGAATTATATATATTTTCAAACAGTATATAGGATTAAAAAATGGAATGATTGCCCTTTTAAGAAATGAAATTATTAGAATTTATGATAAACAAGAAAAATTAGGATATTGTCCAAGTTATATGAAAGAAAACTTAAAGGAAATGTATGAAAATTATCACAAGTTAGGAGGTAATGGTATGGTTACTAAAATTATTAATAAATTATATGAATTACCAAATGTAAAGGAGGATGATAGAAAATGAAAGAAATGATATTAAAGTCATTAGTTAGTTTACTTAAAGTAAAATCAATAATAACGCTGCTTACATTTGCAGCGTTCTTTTATTTATCTGTGTCGGGAAGAATTGATAGCGATAATTTTATGCTAGTAGTGGGTATGATAGCAACATACTTTTTTAATAAAGATCAAATTGATAAAACAAAAAGTAATAATAGTAATCAAGAACCTATATACGAGGTAATAGAAGATGAGTAACATAACAAATTTAATTTTCAAGAACGCAACTCATTATATGACATCTGGGTTTGGTGCAAGAAAAAGAATGAACACCAAGGGAGGATATACTAGTAGTTATCATAGTGGAACTGATTATGGGACGAACGGTATAAAATTACCTCAGTATGCAATAGAAAATGGAAGTGTTTTAAGTTGCGGAACCGATAAATTAGGTGGAAAATATGTGTGGGTAAAATATCCTAGAATTAATGTTAAAATGTTACACTATCACTTATCCAGTATAAACTGTCATAATGGACAAACAGTATCAAAGGGAACTTTACTTGGATATACTGGTATGAGTGGAAAAGCAACAGGTATCCATTTACATTTATCAATAGTTGATTTATCCACAGGAAAATATTTAAATCCAGAGACGTTTAATTATAACTACTCAACAAATACTTCTAATAATTCGTTTTTTGATGGAAAAATATGTTTTAAACGTGGTGATTCATGTGATAATATAGGTAAAGTATGTTACTTTTTTGCAGAATATTTTTATGGATATTTTTGTAAAACTAAAGAAGAGGCTCATAAGTTATTAGATGGTGATTTATTTGGACCATATCTTGAGAAATGGGTAAAAGAATTTCAAGAAAGAGCTAAAGCAGAGGGAAGATATGACGATAACATTGATGGTTATATTGGACCTAAAACTTTAAAAGCTTTAGAAAGTTATGGCTTTAAATATTAAAAAGTTTGGATTATTAAATACAAATATGGTTTAGAAAGAAATTTTAAATCCTTTATGTTGATAAATGATTTGTAATTTGATAAAATTATTATGGTTAATCAATAATTATAAATTAGGAATGAGGGGTATGTTAATGCTAAAAATAGAAAATGATAAAACAATTAAAAATATTATGACATTTTTATTTATACTTACCATTATTAGTTTTTTTGGAGCAATAAAAACTTGGGATTTTGCTGCTGAAAGCCAAAATAATGCTGTAGGTTTTTCTTCTGTTTCAACAACCTGGTTTTTTTGGTTATGGTTGCCCATTCCGATTTTATCAATTATTTTAGGATATAAGTATAAAAAGAAAGGAATAAAATGTAAAAAAAACATAGTTGCTGGTTATATCATTGGTTTTTTACTTTTGCTATATGGCTCATTTTGGTTTATTATGCCTAGTTATGAAGCAGATTATAGTGAAATAAATAAATATAAAGATATAATTGGTGTTAAATTGCCAAGTAGTGGAAAACTAGAGAAAATTAAGTGGGATTATAATTCGGATCCAGATAAAACAGATTATCAAACCATACATGTCTTTTATAATAAAGATGGTATTAAGAAATTAGAAAAAGGTATTAAAAGTAATGAAAATTGGATACTTAGTACAGAAATAAAATCACAATTAAATGTTCTAATTCCAGAAGCATTTATAAAAGGCGAAAATATATATTTTTTGATTTATAATGAATCATTAAATGAGTATAATTCATTACCAAAAAATTCTGGTAATTATAAAATATATGCTATGATGTATAATACTTCTTTAAAATTACTTGAAATAGATGAATTTGATTATGAGTATAGATAAAATAATTATTTTAAAAGAAGATATCTCATTTTTATGATAATTTAATCATACTAAAAAGTAAATAAGATTATATTGTATATTAGAGAATAAAAATATGATTTTATTATTATATTTTTATTCTTTTTATATTATAAAAATCTCATTTACTTTTCTAATGTAAAAGTATATAATAGCACTTAAAAAAGCAGTGCTTATTATAAAGTATAAGCGATTTTAGATATTTGAGTAGTACATCTATAAACTTTTACTAGTGCAGTAGTTTAGTAGCATTGCTATTAGGATGTGCTACTATGTATGAAAAGATATTTAATAATCAATATTTTATTTTTAATGCCGTAAGGGGCTTGTTTGTTCAAGTCCCTTACGGCATTTTTTTTATACCTATTTTTATTATGTTTAAAATTCGTTCACCGCCTTTTTTATTGAATAACTCAATAGAAAGGAAGGTAAATGGAAAGACCTAAAAGGAGAAAGAAAAAAGATAATCCGTATACATTAAATTATATGAATGAAGAAGATAACTACGTTGTTTTATTTAAGGATAGTAAAGGTATATTTCAAAGTGTTAATGTAAGTGAAGATGTATTTAAAACAATGGATAGATTTGAACTTGATGATCTTTCGGAAATGAATGAGTACGATAATCATATTGAACATAGTGAAATTTATGAATTTAACATTAATATTCGCTCGACTCATAAACAAGAGTTATTGGAAGATTATATTGTTAGAAAATCTAGCTATGAAGATTTAATGAATGCAATAAATTTACTTCCAGAAATTCAAAAAAGAAGAATAAAAAAATATTATTTTGATAATAAAAATGAGTATGTAATAGCAAGAGAGGAGAATGCGAGTCAACAAGCAGTTAATAAGTCATTAAGACAAGCAATTCAAAAATTAAAACAAATTTTGAAAAATTAGGGTTGTTATTTTGCTTATAAGTTAGGAAACAGGTGAAAGGATATTATTTCCTTTTACCTGTTTTTTGCTACAGGTTGATCTTTGAAAATTATATAGAGTTAGAAATCACCGATATCTGCTAACTCGTTAAATAAATGCTAGGTTGTCATCCCTATTAGCACGGGAGTTGTGGGTTAGCTAAAACCCTCATTAATATAAATTAAAAAGAAAGGAAATTTTGTAATGAAAAATTTTGATATAAAAGTTAGATTATGTAAGAATATTAATTTTAAAGTAATAGCTGATGATGAATTATCAGCAATTAATATGGTAAAAGACACACTCGAAAATAACGATATTTTAAACATTAATAATAGTAGTAATAATATAAAATATAAACTTCAAAAGAAAGAATTAAAGTCAAGACCAAGAGAAAATTTATCAATTCCATTTGTTAGGGTGAATGTATGAAAGATTATTTAGTTGACGTTAAATTTATACAAAAAACAAGTATGAAAGTAAATGCATATAACAAAAAGGAAGCAATTAGAAAAATAGATAATTTATTAAGGCAGAATATAAAAGATAAAAGTAAATTAACTAATATTTTTGGAAAAGACTTTTATTTAAAATATAAAATATTTAAAATCAACAGATAGGGTAATTTATGTTTTTTAAAACGATTAAATATCCTATTTTTTTTATGTATGAAAAAAATATTATGGTCATAGGTTTAATGGGAGGAAAAAATGGAAAACGAAGAATTAGTATTATGTATATATGATGAAAATGGAAAACCAGTAGATCAGCTTATAACTGAAATTTTTAAAAAATATGTTATGTCAATTGTGCAAAATAAAAATTATTAATAAATTTGCACATTCGATTTATTTTTAATAATAATTTATGATTTGTATGGTTATTAAGCAGAAAGGAGATAACGCAAAATTGATACAAGATATAACAGGAAAATCATGCAAAGCAGCCGGATATGTTAGACTATCTATAACAGAAAATAATGAAGGTGAGAGTTCTAGTATAGTAAATCAAAAAGAATGCATAAAAGATTATGCAAAAAAAGCCGGTATAGAAATATATGATTATTACGTTGATGATGGTTATTCGGGTGGTAATTTTGAAAGACCAGCCTTCAAAAGATTAATAAATGATATAGAGTGCGGAATTATAAACTGTGTAATAACAAAGGATACATCAAGATTAGGTAGGGATTTTATAGACACAGGAGCATATATATATAAATACTTTCCAGAAAATGATGTTAGATATATTTCAATATTGGATGAATTTGATACAGAAGAACCAAGAAGTAATGATGATATGATTCCATTAAAGACTGTTATTAATGATATGTTTTTAAAGGAAACATCAAGGAAGATAATTTCTGTAAGACATAATTTGATGGAACAAGGCTTATTTGTTGGAAGTACAGTTCCATATGGATATGCTAGATCTAAAGATGATAATAGAAAATTAGTGGTTGATGAATATGCAGCTAATATTGTAAAAAGAATATTCAAAATGAAAATTAATGGTGAGTCTCCAAATATGATAGCAAGATCATTAACGAATGAAGGAATATTACCACCAAGTGTTTATAATAATAAGAAAATCAAAAAAACTTTTACTACTAATTTATGGAAGGGTAGTGCAATTAATAATATCATTACTAATGAAGTATATATAGGAACTTTGATTCAAGGAAAATATAAAAGAGTAAGTTTGAAATCAAAGAAAAAAAGATTGTTACCTAAAAATATGTGGATAATTAAAAAAAATAATCATGAACCTATAATAGATAAGAAAACTTTTGAACTTGCAAACAAGAAATTAGCTGAAAGCATTAAACTAGATATTAGACATGTAAAATATGTTTATTTGTTAAAGGGATTAGTTTTTTGTGAAGATTGTGGAAAGGCTATGCTTGTTAGAAGATGTAAAAGTAAGTCTAAAAAAAGTAAAAATTCTATTTATGCAGTATATTGTTGCAGGACTTATGCTACATATAGGAGTAATGTATGTTCTATGCATTATTATAGGGAAGAGGCCTTGAATAAATTAGTATTAGATGAAACAAGGAAAATTCTTATTAAATATTCTGATAACAAAGAATTGTCAAAAGCATATGATTTAGCTCTTCAAGATAGAGATTTGCTAAATAATTATCAAGCAGAATTAGATCAGTACTATGTAAAACTAAAAAATGTTGATAAAGCAATTAGTGATTTGTATAAAGACAAGATGTCAGGAATTATTAATACGGAAGAGTTTGTTAATATAAAGAAAGACCTTAGTAATGAAAAATTAATCTTGTCAGATAAAATATCAGATTTAAATGGAATGCTAAGAGATGACAAGAGTGACATTAATGATGAAAAAACGAAAAAGAAAATAATCAATAATTTTTTAAAAGTTAAAAATCCTGATAGTAATTTATTAAGAGAAATTATTAAAAAAATAACAATTGATAAAAACAAAAAAGTAAGGATATATTTTAATTTTAATATAAATGGAGAGTCAAACAATGATTAATGAAAAAATGGTAGTGTCATACGCAAGGTTATCGAATAAAGATTCAAACGTTAAAAATGATTATTCAGAGAGTATTTATAATCAAATTAGTATAGTGAATGAATATGCTAAGAAGATGAACTTTCATATTAATAGGGAATATATTGATGATGGTTATTCGGGTATCATTTTTGAAAGACCAGCATTTGAAAAACTTATTTCAGATATTCAAGCCGGCTTAATTGATACAGTAATAACTAAAGATATATCAAGATTAGGAAGAGATTTTATTGATACGGTCTACTATATAAGCGAGTACTTTCCAAAATATAATATTAGATTTATAGCAGTTGATGATTGCTACGATTCTAATAATCTTAGTGACTTTCAAAAAAATAGTCTTGTGCAAATAAAATCCGTTATAAATAGTCAACATGTAAGAGATACATCTATTAAAAGGAAGCAAGTATCACTTACTAAAACAAATAATAAAGAATTTATTGGTTTTACAGCACCATATGGCTATAAAGTAGTAAAAAAAGATAAAAAAAGATTTTTAGAAGTAGATGAGTATTCAGCTAGTATAGTTAAGAGAATATTTTCAAGTATCGCATCTGGAATGTCGAGAAAAGAAGTTGCAGACGTTTTAAATAATGAAAAAATTGCACCACCAGTTATATATATGAATATTACTCCAAGCAAAAATAAAAAATATTATTATGATTGGACTGATAAAATAATATATAGGATAATTAAAAATAAAACTTACACAGGATCTATCGTAGTAAGAAAGAGTGAAAAAAAGGACTTTAGACAAAAGAAACGAAAATGGATTCCTATAAGAGATAGAAAAGAAATTAGTGATGCACATACTGCAATTGTTAGTAATGAATTATTTATAGAAGCTAATTCAAAACTTAAAAGTAATGCTAGAAGGCAAAAAAATAATTATGATGGTACATTAAAAGGATTAGTCTTTTGCGGATGCTGTGGCAATGAAATGACTGCTTGCCGAAAAACGAAAAATGGTAAAGAGGTATATTATTTTTCTTGCAATAAAACAATAAACAGAAAAAAATGTGATAATAGAACTTTATATGATTCTAAATTAAGAACAATTTTGGAAGATAATATAAAGGATTTGATCAAAGTTTATGTTAATTCTGATGATGCGATAAATGACGTCATGAAGGAAGTTAATCAAAAACACAGACCAAAGATGAAAATTGAAAATATAAATAAAGCAATAGAAAATTGTGATATGAGGCTTAAAGGTATATATCTTTCTAAAACAAAGGGCGATATTAGTCTAGAGGAGTTTATTAAAAGAAAAAAGGATATATCTTTAGAAAAGGAAAAGCTAGAATTTAACTTGAAAGAATTAATAGAAAAAATGAACTGTGAAGAAAAGAAAAATGAGCTAATAGATATTTATAATAAATTTATAAAAAAAGATATAATGGCTAAAGAATATATAAAAAGTTTAATAAAAAAAGTTATCATTAATAAAGATAATACAATAGAAATAATATTTAAATTTGGTGTAGGAAAAACAAAAAATATTAAATTATATTAAGGTAAGACATTGAGTCTTGCTTATAAAAAAGGCTTTCGACTTACTTAGTAAATGTCAGCAGATGGTGATAAAGAATACTTAGATAGATGTTTAGATTTTTATAAGAAGGCAAACGTACTTGCCTTTGGGGTTTATTCAGATGAAAAACAAATGGCTTCTAATATAGAAAAATATTTGGAAGATATAAATCCAGATATAGTTGTTATAACAGGTCATGATTCACTCGTAAAACAAAATTCTAAGTATTTTAAGGAAGCTGTTAAAGTATGCAGAAGATTTCAAAAGGATTATGACAAATTAATAATAATTGCAGGGGCATGTCAGTCTGAATATGACATGCTTATAAAGGCAGGCGCTAATTTTGCATCAAGTCCTAAAAAGGTTAATATACATGCACTTGATCCTGCAATTATAGCATTAACGCTTAGTTTGCTTGATAAGACTAAGGAAGTTGATTTAATTGAATTACTTGATAAAACCTCGAATGGAAAAGATGGTATGGGTGGAGTTAATACAAGAGGCGTTATGACAACTGGATATCCAAGATAAGGAGGCAAAATTTGATAAGCGATATAAAAAAGAAAATAGAGTCTTTAAAGGGTAAGAAAATAAAAGTTTGGGTCGATGTAGGTCGTAATAAAAGCGAAACTTATGAAGGATTTGTACTTGATACGTATAAAAATATTTGGACGTTTAAAACCAAAACAGACGTTAAAAGTTTTAGTTATTCGGACATTTTAATAAATAGTGTTGTTTTAAGTTCATAATAATGAACTTTTTTTGATGGAATAATTGATTTTTTATATCATTTATGGTTAAATTAAAATGTATACAATAAAATGGAGGTACTTTATCATGAATGTTGCGACTAAAACTAAAATTAAGGATTGGTTTATAATAACTAGAATAAGGATATTAAATTTTGTAAAAGAACATAAATATGTTTCTGCTTTTATGGGTGTTCTTTTATTATCGTTAGTTATTGCACTTATCGTAAAAGCTGCTACTACAAATGAGATAAATTCAGCAACGGCATCTATAAAAAGTTTTGCATTGTCAGGAACTGAATCAAATGAAGTTCCAAATTTTTCTGATGTAACATATAAGTTGCAATATGACGTTAATGAAGAATATGTTGGCAAAACAATTGATCAAATAACATATAAAATTACAACGGATAAATACTCAGAAATCGGTATGTGGAAAGCTTCCGAGAGCGGGGAGTTTGAGATGGATGAATCAAATAAAACGTTTACGTATACCGTTTATGACGTTGAATTAAGTTCTTCGATGAATCAAAATTTTACGTTCATGGTTCAAAATGCAGCTTCCAATACAAAGATGAAAATAGAGTCTGTTTCAATTAAATTAGGTTCAAATGGACAAGATGTAGTAAATACACCGCAGAACACTGAAATAACATCAACGTATACGAATACGATATCTTTATCTTCATTAATATTGGAAAGTGGAATTGCTAAAAAAGCTGAAAGTGGAAGAGAAACATATTTTGGAATTGTACTTGGACTAACGCCTTCTGATGTACAAAATTTAAAGGGAAAATATATTAAAGCTGATGAGGGAGTTCCAATATATCTTACTGCTCAAGATAATGGTGTAAATAAAGATATTGCAACCTCTGAGGGTTCTTATGGAGTAATAAATGAAGATAAAGATTCTTATTTTGTTTCTTTACCGAGTCTAAGTAATCAAAATTCAAAAGAAAAAATAAAGTTAACTGCTGTGTCAAAAGATGATACATATGATGATACCTCTGTTATAACTCCAAGTATAACAATTCCGGATGTAAGTGACATAGAAGTTGATGATCATAATATATCATCCGAAGAAAGAAAAGCAATGGATTCTTATTTATCATCAACTACTTCTGGAGTTAGATCTGAGTGTGTTATTGAGAATGATAAATTAGTTGGGCTAAAATATACGGCTTCTGATAAAGATGGATCAACCATATTGATAAAATCTATTGATACTGCTAAAGATAAAAATAAAGTTGCTTTAAGAGGCCCTAGAACACTATATTTAGAATCGGTAGATAAATTTGTTGAATTTGGCACGACATCAACTTCTGATCTTGATACTAGATTTTCAGAAAATAATAATAATGATATAGAAAATGATAAATCATCTTTAAAAGAAATAGCTAGTAAAAATGGTACTTATTATGAAAAATATTTGGATGAAAGTGGAGATGTAGTCTCGATAAGGAAAATAATCATAGGTGAGATAAAGCAGATAACAACAAGTACGGTTACTGCAAAAAAATATTCTTATTCATATCAAGGTGCTGATTTTAAAGAAAATATTAAGTATGGTGATAAAGAAATAGTATGTCCTAGTGACAAATGTAACGCAACGGGAATTGATACTGGATCAAATGGTGATAAAAAACTTACTTATACAATTAACATTGATAATTACACATTTACCTTAAATAAAATTTTAAGAGTAAGTGATAAAATATTTGAATTAAGGGTTAATCCTAATATAACTAATAATTTTGAGCTTTATAAAATAAACAATCAAGAAATATATGCAATCGGCTCATATTATGTTGTTGTCCCTTCAAGTTTAGCTTCAACTGTAACATTAAAGGCTTCATTATCAAAGGACTTTAGTAATGCAGTTAGTGCTAGTCGTAAGAATGAAGAAGTTTCCAAAGGAACTAATACATTTGAAAATAATTTATATGTTGATGAAGGAGGCAGTTTAACAAAGGTAACTGAAGATAGTAAAACATCACAAAATGATAATTATTTTACAGCAGCATTAGGAGAAGTTGTTGAAGTTCACTCTAAAGTTCATTACGGAATAGATGCAGATAACGATTTTAAACAACTTGAAATGTTACTAGATGTTAATAATTTATTAACACCTACTGCTTATAGTGAGAACATAGAATCAAGTGATGTTTCTGATGACACATCAGAGCCTAAAAAACTATATTATGATTTAAGTGTATCTAATTCAAATACACAAGTTGATTTGAGTGATTTTAAATCGGAAATAAAATACTGCACTAGTAAAACAAGTTGTACGATAGATCCTGCAGCTTACGATGGTAAAAGTGCTATAACAAATATAAAAGTAGTTATTACACCACAATCAGGTGATGCCGTAACAAAGGGTACAACGTTTACTTTAAAAACAAAATATATTGTAAGTGAAGATACATCTAATATATCTCAAAAATCAATATCAAGCACTTTACATACCAATATAAGTATTGATACTAATAGTTCTGATTCTAAAGATGTAACATCATATAGTGCATATCTAACGCCTTATAAGGTAAGAAGTTTAGTTTCTATAGATAATGATTTAACTGATATAACTCTTGATGCTTCATCAAATGCATCTTATACTGCAACTATCTCAACTGGTGTAACATCGCCTGCGATGAAAACTTATTCAAATATATTTGGGTATACTTCAATAAAATCACTTCCTATTGTTGTTACTTTACCAAAGGGTATAAACTATGTTTATAATGATACATATCAAATAAAACCACAATCGGTAATAAAAAATAGTAATGGACAAACGGTTATAACTTATAAATATTCTGGTGCGGCGGTTAATACATGGCTTGATGATATAATGTTTGATTTTAACATTGATGTTACAACTCCTAATAAAAGTATTTTAACTATTGTTACTAAAGTTGGAAATCATAGTGATAATACCAGCATAGAAAATGATTTATCTAGCAATGTGTTTAAAACAATAGAAAATAAAATAACAGTTCAAAATGTAGAAGATATTTCATATGGACAATATGCAAAAAATAGTACAAATATAATAAGCAACATAAATAAAAATGCTTCATTCCAATTTGAAACTAAAATATTTAATAATAAAGATAATTCATTTTCTAATGTAAATATTTATACAATTTTACCAAGTAACGAAAACGGATCAGAGTTTAAAGGAAGTTATACTATTTCTAATATACCTTCTGATGCCTACTGTACCAGTGACTCCGTAACTAATAAGAGTAATGTTACTTCAGCAAATTATTCTTCATGTGATAAGTTTAAGTCTGGTTCTTCATATTCAGGTATTACAGCATATAAAGTTACGTATTCTGATGTAGGAGCTAGTCAAGCTAAGGTTACTGACATTAGTATTCAAACAAAAGACAATGAAGCAGATGATTATTATAAATTTGATTCTTACATAGAATATGAAAATAAAATAAATGAATTTAAGCCATTAAAAATAGATGTTATTAGTAAAAAAATAACAGGAACTGTATGGGAAGATTTTGATGGTAATGGCTTGATGGATGAAGATGAATTAAAGATAGATAGTGTAACATTAACTCTTCATAACGTGGATACTGGAGAAACCATGGAAACTACTCCAGATAAGAAAGGCAATTATACATTCTCAGGTTTTGAAAGAGGTAATTATTATATTTCTGCAGAATTCAATAAAGATAAGTATTCAGCTACAACCGTAATAACTGATTATGAGGATCCTTCAAAAGTTTCGGTATTTAACTCTAAGGCATTAACAGATGATTCAAATGCAAATGATGAAATAGATACTTTATCAGATGATGAAGAAGAAATTTCAGACGACGAGGAGATTTCTGATGATATTGATTCTGATGAAGATGATAATAATATAACAGAAGTTAGAACTGATGATTTTGTAGTTACAGATGAAACAAGAAGAATAGAAAATATGAATTTAGGATTAGCTCTAAGAAAATCTTTTGAAATAAAATTAAATAAATATATAACAAGAGCAGAAGTAACAAATGCTTTAGGTGTTGTAACAAAAAAAGATTATGGTAATACAAAGTTAGCTAAGTTAGATGTAAAAGATATAAATAACGTTAATATAAAGGTTGTTTATACAATAGAGGTACAAAACGTTAAATATTATCCAGGATATATAACAATGATTTCTGATATAATTCCTGACGGAATGGAATTTAATCCTAAATATGATGAAAACAAAGGTTGGGAATTATTAGAAGATGGTACATTAGCAAACTATTCATTGCAAAATGAACTAATATATGAAAATGAGAAAAAATATTTAACGGTTGCCTTTGATATAACAAGAAAAGAGGCCGGTTCATTTATAAATACTGCGTCAGTGGATAAATTAGCAATTTTTGGAGGTGAAGATAATGAAGCACAATAAAAAATCAGTACTAATAACGTTAATTATTTTATTTGTCGGATTTTTCTTCCTTCCTAATAAAGTTTTTGCCGCTACGGTAAAGGCTGAAAAAAATAATCCTTTTGGGTCTAATAAGACTTATTACACGAGAGGTTGGAATACTTCTTTAATTCAAAAAAAATATAAATATCCTGCTCATAATTATAGAGAAACTAGTAATCTTGAAAAGTTTACAGTTAATGGTTCACCTTTGTTTTGTATAGAACCAGGCGCTAGTTTTTCATCAAAGATTTCTTATAATGTAAAACCTACATTACAAAAAGGTATATATAACCCAAAATGGGCTTGGAGTGCAACTAAGCAGAAAATGTTACAAAAGATAATGTCATGTTATGTAGATAAAGAGGATGGAATAGTTTCGGAACAAGCATTAGTATGGGAGATAGTGACTGGAGAAAGAACTTCAATTAATGCTTCTAATATATTTAAAGGAAATTATGCACCTAATAATAAAGTTAGTAAAAGTTTGTATGATTTGATAAAGTCAGATAAAGGTATGTATAAAGAATATAAAAATATTCTTATTTGTGCTGCAAGATTTGATAGTACAGCAACTCCTTCGTGGGCGTCAACAACGAAAGCATTAAGTCTTTCGTCAGTTGCATCGGAAAGTCAGTCTAAAGCTGAGTTTAAAAAAACATACAAGGTAGATTCAGGAAATGCTCAAAAAGATTTATTCAAATATTATAGTTGTAAAATTGGTAATAGTGGTGCAAAAAAATGTACTGATGGACTTACAGCTAGTGGCGTGACTTTAAAGTGTTCTAATAATTCGTGCACTATATCAACGCAAAAAGAAATTGCAAAGTCTAGTCCGGTAAAAATAACTTTTGAATATTATTATTTACCTAACGGTAAAGCGTTAAAATACAGAACTGAATTAGACTCAAAAACTTCATGGGCACAATTTTATGAAACTAATAATCATGATAGGCAATCACTTATGGTAGGAGCAATGAAAAAGACGTTTACATTAAATGTTTATACTGGATCAGCTCCAAAATATGCCTTGAAGGTACAAAAAGTAGATGAAAATGGTAAAACAGTTATAACGGCTGGTACCGCAAAGTTTGCAGTTTATAGTGATTCAAAATTGAAAAATAAGGTTTGTGAAATTAAAACAAGTAAAGGTCAAGGAGAATGTAAGGGACTTAAAAGAACCGGAAAATATTATGTAGTTGAATTGCAAGCTCCAACAGGTCATATTAAGAAATCAGGTTATACAACAGTTAACGTAACTTCCGCAGATACCGAGTCTAATATAGCAAAAATCAAGTATACTTCTATTAAAAACACGGATAGACATCTAATAATGGATAAGAGAACGTTAGATCCTGAAACAGGTAAGGTAATGTCTTTAACAGGTGATTCATGTACTGTTAAAACATGTGATAATGGCATTGATAATGGACCAGTTTTTGAGATAAAATCTGGTAATAAATATGTTTGTGTAACAGAAATATCAAATGGAAAATATAAATATAAATCCATGAATGAAAATTGTCCAAGTGGAACTACAAAAGAAATAAAAACTTGTAATGGTAAATTCGATATTATAGAAATACCAACTGGCACATTTGTTGTTACTGAAACAAAAACCGTTTGTGGTAGCACACTTCCTAAGAATCCATCTCAAACGATAACAATAAAGGAAACGGATACAAAGAAAACTGTTACTATGGAAAATGGTGTATCTGGAGTTGTATTTAATAAGTTAAACGAAAATGGTTCATTAATAAATGGTGGTAAATTTGCTCTTCAAGTTAAGCAAAATGGTATATATATCGATGTGCCATTAAAACATCAAGCTGGTTCAATTTATGTTTATGATTCGTCTTTAACTGTTACATCGGATAATGTAATATTAGAAACTACGGATGGAATAATAAATGTTAAAGGATTACCGGCTGGTGATTACAGATTTGTTGAAAAAGAAGCTCCAACAGGATATGATGCTATTAAAGATAAAGATTCTACTGCAACTTTTACTATTAGTGATGCATCAAATAGTGATATTCAAGTAAACTTGACAAATAAAAAGGCAAAGCTTGAAGGAAGTTCGGATTCAGCAGAATTAATAGTAACAATTATAACTGGTAGAAAAGTAATTAATTACGTTTTAGTAATTGGAGGATTAGCAGTTTTATTGGTAGCTTTAATAATTCTTAGAAATAAATCTAAAAAATAGCAATTCAGTTGCTATTTTTTATACTATTGTGATAAAATTGAGGTAATAAACTTAAATGGCAAGGAGTGATGTTTATGAAAGTAACTAAAGTATCAGTACAAAAAGAAGAAAAGGAAAATTCTAGAGTAAAAGGATATGCGATAATAGAATTAGATGGCGTACTTAAAATTAATGGTATTAGAATTATTGAAGGAAACTCTAGAATGTTTGCAGCAATGCCAAATAGAAAAGTATCAGATGATAAATACATAGACTATGTATACCCAGTTAATAAAGAATTAAGAGAAGAAATAGAAAGAGCGATATTAGAAGAATATAACAAAGAAAATTAGTTATATTCTTTTTTTAATTTAATATAATTTATCAGGAGGCACTATGAACAAAGATACTGATAAATTAGAATTATTAAACCATAGTATAAGTATTACAGAAAGACAAAATATACAAATAAGTGGGATAACTAAAATAGATAGCTTTGATAATGAAGAATTTTTACTAGAAACTTCAGCAGGCCCTCTTGGAATAAAAGGAAAAGATTTAGAAATAATAAAACTTGATACCTATGAAGGCACCATTATGATAAAGGGAGTAGTAGATGCATTTTCTTACTTTGATACAGGAAAGTCTAAAAAGGAAAATTCAATAATTACTAAGTTATTTAAATAATGACATTAGAAGAACAATTTAAAGTTTTGTTTTATTCCTTTATATATGGTATGTTTTTTTTATCAAGTCTTAGGATATTTAATTTAATTAAAGTTAAAAAAAGAGTAGTAAAATTTATGCTTGAAATGTTATTTGTGCTATCCCATATAATAATCTTTTATCTTTTGCTTTATAAAATAAATTATGGTAGTTTATCTTTCTACATTTTTTTATCTTTTATATTTGGTATACTCTTTTGTAAAGTACTTTACTTTTCTAACACAAAAAAGTTGAAATAAAAACTTAAGAGTTATATAATGAAAATATAATGGAGATGGTATAAATGGTAAATAAATTAACTGCAAAAGAACGCCGTAGAGTAGTTCTTACATCTATTTTATGTTTCTTTATAATTGGTCTATCAGTTATATCATCAATTGATAATGTTATAAAAATAGGGGAGAAGAAAAAAGAAAAAAGAGAACTTACTAAACAATTAGAAACCCTAAAAGAAGATGAAACAACTCTAACTGATGATGTTGATAAACTTAAGAATCCAGAGTATGCAGCTAGATATGCTAGAGAAAAGTATTTATATTCAAAAAACGGAGAAAAAATTCTAAAGATAGATTAGCAAGGAATAAATCCTTGTTTTTTGCATTTTATTATGTTTTAATACTATTGGATGTGAGAAAATGGAAGCAAATTTAATAAACGCAGGTGCTTTGGCGTATTTAGGAGATTCTGTGTATGAAGTTGAAATAAGAAATTACTTAGTACTAAAAGGCATAAATAATGCTAATAAACTTCAAAAAGAGGCTGTTAAATATGTTAGTGCATATGCACAAGCAGATATTTTAGAGAAACTAATTAATGAAGGTTTGCTAAATGAAGATGAGTTATATACAGTAGGTCGAGCTAGAAATTATAAGCCTAATTCAAAACCTAAACATACTGATATAGTAACTTATAAGAAAGCAACGGCATTAGAAGCATTATTTGGAATGTTATATATAAATAAAAACACAAATAGAATAAAAGAATTAATAAAATCAATAACAATGGAGTGATAATATGTATGTATTTGGAAGAAACGTAGCAAAAGAACTTATAAATAATAATCGTAAAATTAAAAAAGTTTATCTAAATGATAATTTAAAAGGAAGCGAAATAGATGAGGCTTTAAAAGAAAAGGACGTTTTAATAAATTACTTAACTACTAGTCAGATGGATAAACTAGAGAAAAAGAATCATCAAGGCGTTATTTTGGAGATTCCTGATTATGAATATTTAAGTGAACAAGATATGCTAAATAATATGCCAGATAAAGCCTTTATCGTTATATTAGATCATTTAGAAGATCCACATAACTTTGGTGCCATTATACGTACTTGTGAGGCTGCAGGCGTAGACTATATAATAATTCCTAAAAATAGAAGTGTATCAGTAAATTCAACCGTTATGAAAACTAGTGTTGGTGCGTTAGATAACGTAAAAATTGTTGAGGTAACTAATCTTAATAACACAATAAAAAAATTAAAAGCTAATGGTGTTTGGGTAGTTGGAACAGATTTAGAAAATAGTGTTTCATATGACAAAATAGATTACACTACTTCTATTGCGTTAATAATAGGTAGCGAAGGATTTGGAATGAGTAATCTTGTTAAGAAAAATTGTGATTTTATAGCAAACATACCAATGTATGGGAAAATAAATAGTTTAAATGCCTCAGTTGCAGCAGGCATAATGATTTATGAAGTTGTAAGACAACGAAAGTAGGTGCTTATATGCCAAATAAAAAGGACTATAAAAATTTACCTGATGACGGTGAATTATTGTATATGTTATCCGATAATAATGATGAAACAAAACTTGTTATAGCTAAAAAATATAAACCAGTAATAACTTATTATGCTAATAAATATAGTGCTTATGTAGAAGGAAAAGGAATTGACTTTAATGATTTATACCAAGAGGGGTTAATTGGCCTTATAGGGGCCGTTGACAGCTTTAAGGAGCAAAAAGATATTAAGTTTTCAACGTTTGCATTTTTATGTATTAAAAGAAAAATATTAACCGCTGTTAAAAATGCTAATAGAAAAAAACATAGTATATTAAATGAATCATATTCACTAGATTACACAATGGAAGATGATATAAGAAGTTTTGATAATTTCTTAACAACTTCTAAAGGTGGATTAGAGGACTTATTAGTAAGCAAAGAAGATAATGATTACTTTAACAAACGTTTATCTGAGGAGTTAACCGATTTTGAAAGAACAGTATATGATCTTAGAATAAATAATTTTGGCTATGAAGAGATAGCGGATACTTTAGGTAAAACGCCAAAAGCAATAGAAAGAACATTAGTTAGAATAAGAAGCAAACTAACTAATATTTTGAAAGAAATAAATTGACTATTATGATTATTTGTGCTAATATTTAGACAGTTAGCACTTAAAAAGGTGTTTTTATTTTGGATTATAGGAGATATAATATGGCAAAGCAAAAGAAAAATAAAAAAAGTTTAATTGCAAAACTAAAAGAATTTTTTACTGGTGTTAAAGAAGAAAGAAAAAAAGTTATTTGGACATCAAAGAAAAACTTAGTAAAGTATTCTATTGCAACATTATTATTTATGTTATTTATATGTTTATTTTTTGTTGCAACTGATTTAGTAATTGCAGGAATAACAAAAGTAAAGGAGTTAATTGGTTAGTATGGAAGAGAAAAAATGGTACGTAGTAAATACATATTCTGGACACGAAGCTAAAGTTAAAGAAAAACTTGATATGAGAATTAATTCAATGGATATGCAAGAAAACATATTTAGAGTAATAGTTCCAGAAAGAAAAGAAGTAGAAATAAAAGATGGTAAGAAAAAAGAAAAAATGAAAAAACTATTTCCAGGATATGTTTTGGTAGAAATGATAATGTCAGACGAATCTTGGTATATAGTACGTAATACGCCGGGTGTTACTGGATTCTTAGGCTCATCAGGTAAAGGTGCAAAACCAGTTCCTTTATATGATGATGAAGTAGAAAGAATATTTAAAGAAATTGGTTATACAGGTGAAAACGTTGTTACTAACTATGAGGTTGGAGATAACGTTAAGATAACTGACGGTCCATTTAAAATGCTTGCAGGTAAGATTACTGAGCTTGATTTGGATGCTAAAAAGGCAAATGTTTCAATAGACTTATTTGGTCAAGAAACAAACGTTGAACTTGAACTTACTCAATTTACAAAAGAGTAATAATAAAAAAAGCACTTGCTTTTATCATATATGCTGTGATAAAATTATATGCGCAGCTATATATTTTATATAGATGATGAAAGAAAAAAGATTAGTGGAAGGCGCGGATTTAAAAATAAAGCTATTTGACCACTCGCGAAAAAATATAATATAGGAGGTGTTTTTCGTGGCAAAGGAATTAGTAAGAAAATTAAAATTACAATTACCAGCAGGTAAAGCTACACCTGCTCCACCAGTAGGTACTGCACTTGGACCATTAGGTGTTAACTCTGGTGAATTTTGTGTTAAATATAATGACGCAACTAAAGATAAGATGGGAGATATCGTTCCAGTTGAAATATCTGTTTACGATGATAGAAGTTTTGAACTTAGATTCTTAACTCCACCAACATCTTTCTTAATAAAGAAAGTTGCTAAAATTAAAAAAGGATCTACAAAGGGTTCTTCAGAAATTGTTGGTTCATTAACTAAGGATCAATTAAAAGAAATCGCTGAAATCAAATTACCTGATTTAAATGCATATACTGTTGAAGAAGCTATGAAAATAGTTGCTGGTACTGCTAAGAATATGGGTATTGAAATAAAAGATTAATAATAAAAATAAAAAAGCAAAAAATAACAATAGTCATATAGATTTATCTATGTGGGAGGAAAATCCGCTATATACCACAAGGAGGTAAGAAAATGAAAAAGAAAAGTAAGAAGTATACTGAAGCTTTAAGCAAGATCGAAAAAGGTAAATTATATTCTTTAGAAGAAGCTGTTAAGCTAGTAAAAGAAACTTCTGTATCAACTTTTGATGGTACTGTTGAAATAGCAGTAAGATTAAATCTAGATACTAAGAAAAACGATCAACAATTAAGAGGTGCAATCGTTTTACCTCACGGAACTGGTAAAACTAAGAAAGTATTAGTTTTAGCAAAAGGTGATGCTGCAAAAGCCGCAACAGACGCTGGCGCTGATTATGTTGGTGACGTAGACATGATTACTAAGATCGAAAAGGAAAATTGGTTTGATTTTGATGTAATTATCGCAACACCAGAAATGATGCCTATGTTAGGTAAGTTAGGTAGGGTTTTAGGTCCAAAAGGATTAATGCCAAACCCAAAAACTGGTACTGTTACAATGGATACTAAAAAAGCTGTTGAAGACGTTAAAAAAGGACGTGTTGAATACAGAACTGATTCATATGCTAACGTACATGCTTTAGTAGGTAAAGTTTCGTTTGATGATGAAAAATTAGTTGATAACGTAAAAGCATTTATGGATGTTATTATTAAATCAAAACCACAAGCAGCAAAGGGAATTTACTTAAAAGGTGTTTCACTTGCTTCAACAATGGGTCCTGGAATCAAGGTTGATTTATCATCATTTGACAAATAATTAAAAATAATATAAACTATCAGTAGTTAACCAAGAAAGGTTAATTGAAGTACCAAAGACAGTAGGAGTGATATAATCACGTAACTTATATTCCTACCGAGGACAAAAATCAAAATAGGATTTTAAGGTCTTTACGTCTTTGATGTAGAGACCTTTTAATTTATAAAAGGTACTTATTATACTAACGAAGGAGGAATGAACAATGGCAAACCAAGCTATAATTGCTAAAAAAGAAGAAGTTGTAAATGAAATAGCTGACCGTGTTCAAAACGCAGCAAGTGCTATTTTGTTTGATTACCGTGGTTTAACTGATTCAGAAATTACTGAATTACGTCGTAAATTACGTGAACAAGAAGCTTCTTATAAAGTATATAAAAATACTTTAACAAAAAGAGCATTTGACAAGTTATCTATCAATTTAGATGATTGTCTAGAAGGTCCATCTGCCATAGCAACATCAGATGATGCTATTGCACCTATAAAGGTTTTAGCAGACTTTGCAAAAGATCATCCTGCACTTGAATTAAAGGGTGGTATCGTAGATGGAAAAGAAACCAGCTTAAGTGAATTAAAAGAACTAGCAACAGTTCCATCAAGAGACGGATTATTAACAATGTTCGCCGCTGGATTAATGGAACACGTAAAGAATGTTGCTATCTGCCTTGACTTACATAGTCAAAATCTAGAAGAAGAATAATTTTAAAGAAAATAGGAGGAAAATAAAAATGGCAAAATTAAGTACACAAGAAATTATTGATGCAATAAAAGAAATGAAAATTCTTGAAGTTAAAGAATTAGTAGACGCAATGAAAGAAGAATTTGGAGTTGATCCAAGTGCTGTAGCTGTTGCTGCTGCACCAGCTGCTGGAGCAGAAGCTGAAGAAAAGACTGAAGCTACTGTAGTATTAAAAGACGCTGGATCAGCTAAGATTCAAGTAATCAAAGCAATCAGAGATATTACTGGTTTAGGATTAATGGAAGCTAAGAAGTTAGCAGACGAAGGTGGAAACGTTAAAGAAAACGCTCCAATGGAAGAAGCTAACGAAATTAAAGCTAAGTTAGAAGAAGCTGGCGCTACTGTTGAACTTGCATAAGTTAGATAAATAAGTACTTAAAGAACTACAATTTGTGGTTCTTTTTTGTTATAATTAAAAAGGTGAGGTGAAAAAATGGCACATTACTTTACAAATGAGGAAAACCTAAAATCAGAAATAGAGAAGGTAATAGTAGAAATAAATGGTATCCCGTTTTATTTTTATACCGATAATGGTGTATTTTCTAAGGGAGAACTTGATTTTGGAACAGAACTTTTATTAAAGAATTTTAAGTATGATGATCCTAATAATAAAACATTATTAGATATAGGGTGCGGATGCGGACCAATTGGAATATATGCATCTCATTTAGGTTTTACTGTGGATATGTCTGATGTTAATAAAAGAGCTATTCATCTATCTAAGATGTCTTTAAAAGAACAAGGATTAAATGCAAACGTATTTGAATCCGACGCTTATAAAAACATTACTAATAAATATGATTATATAGTATCTAATCCACCAATAAGAGTTGGAAAGGAAAAGTTATATGAAATAGTAATGAACGCTAAAGAACATTTAAAAGATGATGGCTCGTTATGGATAGTTGTTAGAAAACAGCAAGGCGCAGAATCTATGGTAAGAGATATGAAAAACGCATATAAAACAGTAGAAGTGATAGCTAAGAAAAAAGGTTTTTTTATAATAAAAGCAAGTTTAATTTAAAATATATGACACAAATAATAAAATATTTGTGTTTTTTTGTAAAAATAAGTAAAATTTATTGACAAGGGTAGATTTTTCCTGTAATATTTTAAATTGGTACTGTGTCTTTAATTTTAGACATGTTCTTTAAAAATTTATAGTTTAGGGGTGGATTGCGTGGCTTATAAAGTAAGAAAAGTAAACGAATACCGTGAAAGAAGAGACTTCTCAAGAGTAAAAAAATCTCTAGAATTAGCAGATTTACTTGAGGTACAGACCAAATCTTATGAATGGTTTATCGAAGATGGAATAAAAGAAGTGTTAGAGGAAATAAGCCCAGTAGAAAATTTCTCTGGAACATTATCTTTGGAATTTGGTGAATATTCATTTGACGAACCAAGACATACTATTAAAGAATGTAAGGAGAAGAAAACTACATATGCAGCTCCATTAAAGGTTCAAACTCGCTTGTTTAATAATGAAACAGGAGAAGTAAAAGAACAAGAAATATTCCTAGGTGATATGCCGCTTATGACTGATTCAGGATCATTTATATTTAATGGGTCAGAGCGTGTTATTGTATCACAATTAGTACGTTCTCCAAGTGTATATTATGGAAGAGAAATAGATAAGAATGGACGTTCTATAATATCTTCACAAATCATACCAACAAGAGGTACTTGGCTTGAATATAAACTAAATAGTAAAGATGTTGTAGATGTTAGAATAGACCGTAATAGAAAGGTTGTTGTAACTGCATTTTTAAGAGCATTTGGATTATCTAGCGATGATGATATCTTAAAATTATACGGACAAGATGAATATTTAATTAACTCTTTAGGAAAAGACTCTACAAAGAATACTGATGAAGCTTTACTTGAAATATATGAAAAGTTAAAACCAGGTGAACCAGCAACTTTGGATAGTGCTAAAAACCAGTTAATAACTAGATTCTTTGATAATTTTAGATATGATTTAGCTAAGGTTGGACGTTATAAATTTAATAAAAAACTTGATGTTGCGGATCGTCTATTAAATCAAAAATTAGCAGAAGACATAATAGTAGATGGAAAAGTTGTAATAAAAAAGGGTACTAAAGTTACTCATGATGTATTAGAAACTTTAAAACCTATTTTAGCCGATGGATACGGAATGGTTGATGCTACAATGGATAAAGAATTAGATGATCATACTATGGTTCAAGTAATTAGCATTTACTCTCCAGTAGAACCAGATAAAGTTATAAAAGTAATTGGTAATGACCAATCACTTACTGTTAAAACACTTACTATATCAGATATATATGCATCTGTATCATATTATTTGAACCTTTTACAAAATGTAGGCCAAATAGATGAGATAGACCATTTATCTAACCGTCGTTTAAGACAAGTAGGGGAATTATTACAAAACCAATTTAGAGTTGGTGTTGCTCGTATGGAAAGAGTAATTCGTGAAAGAATGACTACTTTAGACGTTGAAACTGCAACTCCAAAGACATTAATAAACATAAGACCAATAACAGCTGTTATTAAAGAATTCTTTGGATCAAGTCCATTATCACAATTTATGGACCAAATTAATCCATTATCAGAATTAAATAACAAACGTCGTTTATCAGCGCTTGGACCTGGCGGACTTTCTCGTGATAGAGCTGCTATGGAAGTACGTGACGTTAACGTATCTCACTATGGTAGAATTTGTCCAATTGAGTCTCCAGAAGGTGCCAATATAGGTCTTATTACATCTCTTGCAAACTATGCAAAAGTAAATGAATATGGTTTCATCATGACTCCATATAGAAGAGTAAAAGATGGTAAATTACAAGATCAAATAGATTATTTAACAGCAGATGAAGAAAATGGACATATTATTGCACAAGCTCACGTAGAGATGAAAGATGGAGAAATTATAGAAGAACATTGTCCAGCTCGTCAAGATGGAGAAAATATTCTTGCAAAACCAAGTGAAATAGATTATATCGATGTTGCTCCACAACAAATTGTATCTGTTACAACAAGTTGTATTCCATTCCTTGATCACGATGATGGAAAACGTGCATTAATGGGATGTAACATGCAGCGTCAAGCATTACCTTTATTAAAACCAGAAGCAGCATTAGTTGCAACAGGTGTTGAAGCTCAAGCAGCAAAAGATTCAGGAGTTTGTATTTTAGCAAAAGCTGATGGTGTTGTTGAATATGCTGATGGTAAAAAAATCGTTGTTAAAACAGCAAAAGCAAAGGATATATACTTACTTAAAAACTTTGAGGAATCAAATGCTGGTACTTGTTATCACCAAAGACCAATTGTTAGAATTGGAGATAAGGTAAAACGTGGACAAATAATAGCAGATGGTCCATCAACAGATAAGGGTGAAGTTGCATTAGGTAAGAACTTAGTAGTTGCATTTATGACTTATAATGGTTATGACTATGAAGATGCTGTAATATTAAATGAAAAAATGGTAAAAGAAGACGTATTAACATCTATTTACCTAGAAGATTACGAAATTCAATGTCGTGATACTAAGTTAGGACCTGAGGAAATTACTCGTGATATTCCAAACGTAAGTGAAGAAGCTCGTAAGAACCTAGATGCTAATGGTATTATTAGAATAGGTACGGAAGTAAAAGAAGGAGATATCTTAGTTGGTAAGGTAACTCCAAAAGGAATGGTAGAACTTACTTCTGAAGAAAAATTATTACACGCAATCTTTGGTGAAAAGACTCGTGAAGTAAGAGATACATCTCTTAGAGTTCCACACGGTGGAGCTGGTATAGTTCATGATATAAAGATTTATACTAAGAAGGATTCAGATGAATTACCATCAGGTGTTTCAAAAGAAATCCGTGTATATATAGTTCAAAAACGTAAGATTCAAGTTGGTGACAAAATGGCTGGTCGTCACGGAAATAAAGGTGTTGTATCACTTGTTGTTCCACAAGAAGATATGCCATACTTACCAGATGGTACTCCAGTTGATATCTTGCTTAACCCACTTGGTGTTCCTTCTCGTATGAACCCAGGACAAGTTTTGGAAATGCACTTAGGTATGGCTGCTAAGAAGTTAGGAGTATATACTGCAACTCCAGTATTTGATGGTGCAACTTGGGAAGATATCCAAGAAATGATGGCAGAAGCTGGAATGGATCCAGATGGAAAGACTGTTTTATACAATGGTAAAACAGGTGAACCTTTTGATAATTTTGATAATGTTATTGACTTTTTATACAATGTTAATAATGAGAACGGACTTAACATAAGTATGAGAAACATTACAATTTCAACTTGCGGTGTTGTTCCGAGAATTTATGATTTAATGAATCTTGATTTACAGCTTACTTTGACTATATCTCTGCACGCACCTAATGATAAAATCAGAAGCAATACGATGCCGATAAACAATAAATACGGTATAGATGAACTGCTGTGTGCTTGCAAAGAATATGCTAAAAAGACAGGCAGAAGAGTGAGCTTTGAATATACTTTGATAAACAATGTGAATGACAGTAAAGAAAATGCACTTGAACTTGCATCAAAATTAAAAGGCATGAATGCACATGTTAATTTAATACCCGTTAATGATGTTAAAGAAAGAGGCAATGTCAGGTCATCCAAACAGGCAATTATGAATTTTCAAAATGTATTGAAAAATCACGGAATAAATGCTACAATAAGGCGTACTTTAGGCTCGGATATAAATGCATCCTGCGGCCAATTAAGGCGGCTTAAAAACAGAGGTGAAAGTAATGAGGATTGTTGCTAAAACAGATAAAGGGCATGTTAGAAATTCTAACCAAGATGCTTACGCAGTCGGTGAATTTTCCGATGAAGTAGTGTGGGCTGTTGTTTGTGACGGTATGGGCGGTGCAAATGGCGGAAATATAGCAAGTGCTTTAGCTGTTAAAGTTATAAGCGATAGAATAAATGTGTCATATCGTGAGCAAATGCGTGACAGTTCAATTATAAATATGCTTGATTCTGCATTAAATGCCGCTAACGTTGAGGTATTTGACTTGGCACAAAGCAAAACAGAATTAAACGGAATGGGAACTACCGTTGTTTGTGCAATTGTAAAAAATGGGCAAGTGTTTATTGCACACGTCGGTGACAGCCGGGCTTATATACTTA